>Ga0208161_1000060_pt1 | contig 50946 bp, 67 predicted proteins | sample CB_VirMetaG_3_FD_184538 | JGI IMG/M metagenome (GOLD analysis project Ga0208161, IMG submission 184538) | Freshwater to marine saline gradient viral communities from Chesapeake Bay - CB_1508_1S Viral MetaG (SPAdes) (version 4) | ecosystem: Environmental > Aquatic > Marine > Coastal | place: USA... | reverse complement strand
TTTGTGGGACAAGACAGATCAGGTGATAGTGTTGGACGTGGTGCTTTTTACTTTCAGAAAGCAACTGATGGAGCAACTGGAGGAGATGGAACCTCAAACACTGTTTGCATCAAGATTGTTGACACATTAGACAATACCATTTTGGCTGAGGATACCACAACCGTTACCACTGGAGTGTGGTACAACTTTACAGCGACAGTCAGCGCAACAGAATTAAAATTATACAAAAATGGCGCACTAGTTACAACTAATTCAGATAGTACAGCAATGGCACCTGCTACAGGAGATATGATTGCTGGTGCTGGTTGGTATGCTGATGCCCTAGTTGATTACGTTAACGGCAAGATGCCTATCGTTCAATACTTTGATCGTGTACTGACAGCAGACGAAGTGTCAGATTTGTACGATCAATACTCATATAGATACACTGCCGCAACGTCAGGCTTGTATGCACAGTATCTAATTGAGGATTACAGTGGCACAACACTAACAGACTCAAGTGGCAACAGTAGAGACGGAGACATTGTAGGTGCTACTTACAACGCAGACGGATACTTTACACTAGATGGTGTTAACGATTATCTTGTTACTGATAATATGTACGGTGCTATTTCAGGCGGCGATTCACATACGGTAGAGATGTGGGTGTATGCTAATGCCACAAGCGATTGTATATGGAGTGATTTAGGATCCACAAACGACCCTGCAACATCAGGCTATCACTATGCTGGTTCGCAAATACTTCAGGTAGGACCATTCCACCAGATTATTACAGGCTTATGGAACGGCACAGCAATTACTCGTGACGTTGGTACCGCAGGATCTCTGACTGGTGCGTGGAAACACGTGGTGAGAACCTACAATGGTACTACTCTTACAAGTTATGTGAATGCTACTAATACATCCGGTGGTGTCACAATGACATTTGACAGTCCATTGGATGATAGCACAAATAACTGGTACATAGCCGCTGGCGCAGAAGACACAACCACATATTCAGGTTCAACAGCAGGTTGGTTAAACGGTCGTATTGGTATTATACGTGTATATGATCGTGCCCTAAGTTCAGCAGAAGTACTAGCCAACTACAACGGTTCAAAAGCCAAATACGGACTTTAATAACATTCTTACTGGCTAAATACACTATATGGAGTCTTTATAGTGGCAAAACCAGTATGGCAAACACCCGAAGGTGATCTAGGTATTATCGCAGAACGTCAGTTCTACAACCTACGTTTTGATGTTACAGATTCAGATCAACCCATTAGCCCAACATTAACCTATACAGTTACAGCAGGTGAACTGCCACGCGGACTCAGTTTGAAAGACGATGGTTTTATTGAAGGCACGCCTACTAAGCGTAAAGTGTTCGTTAGAGGTGTTCCTTTAGACGTAGGTTCCAATGTTACTAGTAGGTTCGCTGTTAGAGTAACTACTCCTAGTGGTCACATAGCTGATAGAACATTTTCACTTACTGTGACTGGCCAAAATCCTCCAGAGATAACAACGCTATCGAGAAGTTTAGGTATAAAGTATGATGGAGATTATTTCTCATACCAACTATTTGCTGTAGACTTGGACCCAGATGACACTGTGACATGGGCACTGTCAAGTGGGGAATTGCCACCAGGACTCACTATAAACGAAACTACAGGTATTATATCTGGTTATATAGAGCCTAGTCCTATATTGTCTGATTTAAGTTTAGGATTTGATGCACAAATTTGGGACAAGCAACCCTGGGACGTGAGTAGTCAAAGTATTAATAAAACATATAGTTTTGTTATACAAGCCACAGATGGCAAAGGTTTTGATGTTGAAACTTATACAATAACAGTGTTAAGTAAAGACTCAATGACTGCAGATACAACAGATTTTACAGCAGATCATACTACCTTAATAACTTCTGATACAGACAACAAACGCAATCCTATACTAATTAACCCACCAACAACCTTAGGTACAATATTACATGATAACTATTTTGCATACAAGTTTGAAGGTTGGGATCCAGATGGCGACAGAATAAGTTACAGTTTAAGTTTAGGCGTGGGTTCGTTATACGACGAATCTGGGTATGATACTACAGCTTTTGATCCTGGAACATTAACTGCACCACCAGGGCTAGTGTTAAATGCAGATACTGGTTGGTTACATGGATACATACCTATACAATCAGTATCAGAACAGGACTATGAGTTCGCTATCACTGTAACAAAAGCAGATTTATTTGGGTACACAAGTGCTTTGCATTATGTTACTGTCAAACTGTACACAGACCTTTTACGTTTAGTAACATGGACTACTGATTCTGATTTGGGTACTATAGAAAATGGTGCGGTAAGTGAGCTGTATGTACAAGCAACTAATCCACTAGATAGAACTCTATATTATAGACTAAAACGTGGTAGTAAAAATAAACTGCCACAAGGCTTAAAGTTATTAGACAACGGTTTAATAGTTGGACGTTGTAGTTTTAATGTGTTTCAGTTAGATGGTGGTTTAATTACGTTTGATGATGACACAACTTCTTTCGACACCAAGTTCACTAGTATTATTGAGACCTATGACCTTGAAGGAGAAATTAGCGTAAGCAAAGAGTTTACTATAACCATCAAAGTTACTAATAAAAAACCGTATGAAGATTTATACTTCGTTAGTAGGACGTCTAAGACTGACAGAGACAACGTTAACTCTCTTATTGGCAATACAAACTTAATACCTGCAGAGAGAGTATATAGATCGGCTGATCCCTACTTCGGTAAACAAACTGACTTAAGGTTCCTTGTTGCTTATGGTTTAGCACCTAGTAAGGTACAAAAGTTTGTAGCCGCTATGTCTAAAAATCATTACCATAAACAACTTAGGTTTGGTGATATAGGATATGCACGTGCCTTAAATTCAGACAATACTGTAAGGTATGAGCTTGTATATATAAAGATTGTAGACGACCAAGAAAACAAAAACCTTCAGTCTACTAGTTCTATACTAAATTTAAGTAAGCGTATTGACACCACTTTAAGTGTAGATAGAGGTTTTACTGACGTAAGTTCAGGACTAATTCAGTCATCACAAGGCACTGATTATAAAGTATATCCTAACAGTATATTAAACATGCAACAAGCTATGGTTAGCGGAGTAACACAGAGTAACGTAAACACATTGCCTGATTGGATGACTGACAAACAGTCAGATAATAGAGTACTTAATTACCAACATTATGTAGTTTTAGCATACCTCAAACCAGGATTCGGAGAGCAAACAGCATTCTTACTTAATAGACATATAGCAAATGGATCGTTTAATTTCCAAGACATTAAGTGGTCAGTAGACAGATACGTACATGATCTAAATTTAAGTAAGAACTATGATAAAGAATTGGGGATATTCTACAGCGCACAAGAAACAACGTTCGATATAGATGGTATAAAATACGGTGCAGAAACAACTTTCGACGTAGAAGGGACTAAGTTTGTTAAATACAAAGACAGGTATGAAGAGCCCGATCAAAATGATAAATACTTGGTATTCCCAAGAACAGATGTGTTTGGGCGGGAACCAAATGTAGAATACGAATTAATACAGTATCAGCAAACAGAAGAAGATTAAGGAACAATAAATGGCCAGTAATATTAATCCAAATACCATTGACGGCTTGTACCCAGTAGCAGGACAAGACAATGACAGTCAGGGTTTTAGAGATAATTTCACAAACAGTAAGAATAACTTTACCTATGCTAAGTCTGAAATTGAAGATTTACAAAGCAAAGTTATTTTAAAGTCCGCACTATCAGGTGCTACACTTGATAATGATATGAATGATGCCCTAATTAAAGCGGCTAAAATTCAGGACTTCTCAGAAGCAAGGCTCGACAAAGGCTCAACATCAGGAACAGTGACTTTCAGCCATACTGAAGGACATTACCAAACAGTTACAGCGACTGGTTCGCTTGTATTTGCGTTTAGTAATTTCCCCCCAGCTGGACAGTTGGGAAGAATCAGAGTAGAGGTTACAATCAGCAACGTGGCTCATACAGTAACACTACCGGCAGAAGTAAGCATTGGCTATGAAAACATCGCAGGTATTAGCTCTAGAGTTATTACTTTTGATGAAACAGGCACTTACATATTTGAATTTACAACAGAAGACAATGGCTCAGCAATCGCAGTTAGCGATTTAACTAGAAACTTAACAAGAGTACATGCCAATAGACTAAGACTTAACACTACAACACCTGCCAATACTGGTCAGGCTGGTGATGTTGCAGGTATGATCGCAGTTGATGGTTCTTATGTTTATGTATGTACAGGCACTTATGATGGCTCCACAGTAATTTGGGCTAGAGCGGCAATTAGCGCATACTAATCCAAATAAAATAAACGTGAAAAGGGCTAGTTTACTAGCCTTTTTCTTTGACTTCATATTGATTAACCGTTATAATGTACACAAGGAGACAATATGATAGACTTAAACAAATACAAGGACTTTGTTGCAGGTGTTACTAGCACAGCCAGTGATTCTGTTATGGATATGTACAATAGAATGATAGATATTCATACTGAGACCAATTTAAAAGTTAACCCATCATTACTAATGACAGCCGCTATTGGACTAGCCGCAGAGTGTGGAGAGTTTGCTGAGATACCCAAAAAGATTGTGTTCCAAGGCAAGCCCTGTGATGAGGACGCAGTATTCCATATGAAGCGTGAACTGGGAGATATCATGTGGTATTGGGTAAATGCTTGTAGAGCATTGAACTTAGATCCAAATGATGTAATTAGCGAGAACGTTAAAAAGTTAGAGTCCAGGTATCCAGGTGGCACATTTGATGCACACTATTCCGAGAATCGTAAAGAAGGCGATTTATAAATACTATTATGTTCCATCCTTTATTAGAAGATTTACAAGAGTTAAATGACCAACAACTACAGGAACGAGCCACTGACATAGCACGTAAGTTAACAGCGGCTTATAGAATGGGTAGCAATGGTGCATTAATACAGCAGATGCAACTAATAAACGGTCAGATACAAGAAGAAGTACAACGTCGTCAACGAGTAGAGTTAGAAAAGTTGATGTCAAACAATAACAAAGATTTTAAAAATATTATAGACATAAAATAATATGGAACCAGCAATCAGAGTTAGTCGTGAGCTAAACGCATCCGTCGTTGTAGGTCATCAGATACTACCCAACAAGTTCGACCTAAGTTTTACAATAAATTTAATTACTAATAATCAATACGAACAAAAAATGGTCTATGAACGTATTAAGTTTATGACCGAAAGTATGTTTGAGTCTACCATTTTTATTAAACATGGCAATCCTTTACTAAAAGTAATCAATGGTAACTTTACAAATACCTACAGCCAGTTGCATGAAGAACCATATGATAGTATAGTAGTTGATTATCTGTACTTGAAAGCTCAGGCAATTCTAGAGAATAAAGCAATAATTGACCAACTTAGTCTAAGTAGCTGGCAAGGTAGAGAAGTAGAGTTTTATGCAGAGGCAGAACACGACTACAGCGCATATAATAAAGCATCATGGATAAGGAAAAAGGATGTGAAACCCTGGTACTTACGTAGTGATATATGGATCGGTGATTATAGAGGCGATGCAAGTGATGTTCCTAACTGGGAAGACTTAGGCCTAGGATGGAAAACACCCAAAGACGAAAAGACACAAGTGATACAATTCAATAAATTTAAAGGCAAACTAGTAAAAGGCGGGAAGAGTGCAAACTAATCAGTTTGGACAAATATTTTTAGAAGCAGATGATTTGGTCACAATGTTATATAAGAATCCAGACTTGGATTTAACGAACTACGAGATCAGTGATCCTCAAGAATATAACAATGCAGTAAAGCAGTTACATCTTAAACTACCGCAATTAAACTCACCTAGACTAGATACAACACAGTGGCTTACACAAGAACAGTTTGATCAAGCACATCAGGCAGAATACTTTATACCTAAGGAATATGAAGAACTAGATGTAATGGATTTCCTAAGTAAAAAACTAGTAGATAAACCACAATCTGCTATAGACAGAGTAATAGAAGAATTTAAAGCATTTACAGATTTAGATATGATCCCTATGCTACGTTATCTCATATACCTAGTAGATGTGATGCGTAAAAATAATGTTGTATGGGGAGTAGGTAGAGGAAGTTCAGTAGCCAGTTACGTGTTATATTTGATTGGTATACACAAAGTAGACAGCATCAAGCATAATTTAGATTACCGAGAATTCCTACGGTAAATACAAAATATACGTATATTAAGGAGTTTCAAAAATGGCAAAAAGAACGCATAGAACAGCACGTGGCAAAGCAATAGACATGGAGAGTTTACGACTTGCTAACGAGAACACGATTGCTGTTGGTAACATGAAAGTTAATGCAAGAGGCGATGAACTTGGATTTGGCGGAAAAGTAGTTCGTTCTAGAAAAGATGTAATGGAAGAGAACTATAAGGTTCATACTATGGTACCAAAAGATGATGTAGTCTATAAAGACGCAGATGAAGGTATTGCGGCGTCACAGCCTAAAGTAACTGGTGTAGAAACACCAAAGCAAGCTGAGCCAGAAGTAAAAGTAGATAGATTCTTTGCTGAAGACGCAAATGATCCTGCTCCTGAGCCACAAGTAATGCGTGGCGGACTGGCGGCGGCACTTGCTAAAAAAGTACAAATGACAGAACCTGAAGTTAAACCAGCAGGTATCAATGACGGATCAACTGGAGTTAAGAGAATTTAATATGAAAATCAGACCAATTCGAGATAGAGTAATTGTTCAAGACATGGAGTTCGGTGAGCGAACTCTTTCAAGCGGCATCATCCTCAAAGGTGATGACGCACAACTACATGGTATTAGACCACGTTGGGGTAAGGTCTATGCAGTGGGACCAGAGATGCCCTGGGTCAAAGAAGGGCAATACATTTGTGTAGAGCATGGTCGTTGGACACGTGGACATAAACTAACAGATGACCAAGGCAACGAAATTACAATACGTGGTATAGACCCAAAAGATATATTACTAGTAAGTGATGAACCTATTAGTGATGACAATCTTAGAGTCTAGACTTTTCCCTAAAACTACTGTATAATACCTTACATGAAACAATTATGGACTGAACTATACAGACCCAAGACTGTCAGCGACTATGTGTTTACAGATGAAGCACAGAGACAGCAGGTAGAATCCTGGGTCAAAGAAGGTAGTATCCCACACTTATTGCTAAGTGGTAGTCCGGGTACTGGTAAAACAACTCTTGCTAAAATGTTAATGCATGAACTAGAAATAGATGACATGGACATTTTAGAAATCAATGCTAGTCGAGAACGTGGTATTGATCTTGTTAGGGATAAGATTGTAAACTTTTCAAGTACAATGCCGTTTGGTAATTTTAAAATTATCTTACTAGATGAGGCAGACTACTTGACTCCAGAAGCACAAGCAAGTATGCGTGGTGTTATGGAAGCCAATCATCAAACAGCAAGATTTATACTAACTTGTAACTATCCTCATAAAATTATTCCAGCAATACATTCGAGATGTCAGGGCTTTCATATTTCTAAGACTGATCAAACAGAGTTTACTGCTCGTGTTGCTAAAGTAATGATTGAGGAAGGTGTTGAGTTTGAACTAGAAGTTCTAGACAACTATGTTAAAGCAACTTATCCAGACTTGCGTAAGTGTTTAAACATGGTACAGATGAATAGCAGTAGTGGCAAACTAATACAAACACAATCTAGCCAACAAGGTGGTGGAGAGTTTAAGTTAGAAGTTGTTAAACTGTTTAAGGCAGGTGATCTAAAAGCGGCAAGACAACGACTTGTAGACAATGTACGTCCAGATGAAATGGAAGATGTGTTTAGGTGGATGTATGACAACATCGCACTCTGGGGTGCAACGGACGAAGCACAAGACGAAGCAATTTTAATTATAAGACGAGGACTCGTACAGCATGTCAGTTGTGCAGATCCAGAAATAAATTTATCAGCAACATTTACGGAGTTATGTAGAATAAATGTCTAAAGATTTATACTTACTATGTCAATATGTACAAAAGCCTAAACAAGGTGTGAATACTGCACAAAAAGGCTTTGGAAGTAATCCTGACAACTGGCAGTTTGATGAGGTTGTAACAGTAAGTAGGGGACTAAAAACCAGGGATTATAGATATCAAAATGTAATTCTTAATATGTCTAAAAAACGTATTGAGCGTAACAGTATGAATCCAGACGCAACCTGGGAGGATATATATGAGTACTTCAAAGAGCACTACAAAGAATACATCACAACAATCGAAAACGAAATCGAGCGAGATCAACAAGCAACATCCTGACTACGACCATAAACTAGTTTATATTCCGGATCCTGATAATCCAGACAGGGACGATAAGTTAGCCTACTTAAACTTTCCTAATAGGCTAGGTCATTAACGCATATATCTAAACATTAAACTACGTCTAGGTATTTTAAGAGGATAGGGATCTACTTTATGATACATGTCTTGGGTATTGAGAGCGATCCAACATAGGTTACTTTCCATAGGCACATCGTATATTACTTCGCCTTCTTTGGTGCATATCTTAGCACCGTGTTTAACTTGTTCTTGGGACTCTGCAAGATAAACCTGACAAAGTATTTCTATTCGAGGATTATCTAGATGTTGCCCAACAGCATAGCCCTCTTGATCCTCCCACAAGTCAGTTAATATCTCAGTGTAAGAGGGGATAAGTTTAAATAAGTTATATATTATGTAACTAATTGTTTTAGACTCAATAAAATTAAGTTGAAACCTACCCCAAAAGCCATCAGCATCATTTATTCTATACTGTCGTCTTTGGTTATTCAAGTAACCATTATTGCGCCAGTCTGATGTTGGCCAGTTTTGTTTAATTTGTAATAAGAGTTGTGGGCTTAAAAAATTAGGGACAATAAACAAGGGAAGATCGGTAGGTTTGTAAGCACTCTTAAATATTTTTTGAGAAGTAAATTCAAGTTCCATCAATTATTTAAAGAAAGAGAAATATGGTGAATAAGATAGTATTAACGGATGTAGACGGAGTCTTGTGTAATTGGGAGGGCGGTTTTAACTCATTTATGCAGTCAAAAGGCTTCAAAATGATAGAAAATGGCGAGTTGGAGTACGTTATTGGTAATAGGTTTGGTATAGATAGAGAACTAGGCTATAGTTATGTAAGAGAGTTTAATAACAGCAAAGCAATAGCAGAATTAGAACCATTGCGTGATGCAAGAGAGTGGGTTAAACGCATACACGATGAACTAGGATATAAGTTTTATGTTTGTAGTAGCATGAGCCAGAAACAACAGTCAATGGACATGCGTACAAATTACCTTAAGGAAAACTTTGGAGATGTGTTTGCAGGATTCAAATATTTAGATACTGGTGCAGACAAAGATGAAGCACTCAGTGCCTGGAAAGACTCAGGCTACTATTGGGTAGAAGATAAGATAGCAAACTGTGTAGCAGGACTAGAACAAGGCCTACGTCCAGTTTTAATTGATCACATCTATAACCAAGATGCAACGCTAACTTACCCTAGAGTTAAGAACTGGCAGGAAATCTACCAGCTCTTATCCTCAAATTAAAGTTCTGAATAGATCTGTAAGACTTCTACAACAGCAGGATGTCTGTGGATGTCTTTGCCTAACATCTTGACACCGCCTACGTAATTAAGTTCTTCATAACTATTACATAAAGATTCAAAATTTAGTAGTCCGTTATCTGCCTCCTTTCTATCAGCTTGGCGAGTATCGCCTGTTACCACCATTTTACTACCTTCGCCGAGCCTAGTTAGGAGCATCTTCATCTGTCCTGGTGTGGCATTTTGCATTTCGTCTGCAATAATCCAAGCACTCTTAAATGTTCGGCCTCTCATATATGCTAGTGGAGAAATCTCTATTATACCTTCGTCTAGCATTTTGGCAGTTTCTTTTGGTGAATAATAATCATGCATTACATCAAATAATGGTCTCGTCCACGGTTCCATTTTTTGATTAATTGTTCCTGGTAAAAATCCGTGCTGTTCGTCGTCCACGCCTACAGCTGGGCGTGTTAAAATAATTTTGTTAACTTGTCCCTCTCTGTATGCCTGTAAACCAGCTAAGACTGCTAACATAGTTTTGCCGGTACCCGCTGGTCCAGTTGCGAATACAATGAGCTTGTTGGGATCTGTTAGTAAGTCAATATAGGATTCTTGTCTTAGTGATTTAGGATGTAAACGAATGTTACGTTGTCTTGGTGCATACTTGTGAAATTCTACTGTGTTATCATACTGCTCTTTAAGGTTACTGCGACGTCGTTTTCTACTCAATTTGCTCTCCTTGCGGTTTTTGATAAAATGTACGTTAGTAGACATTGTAGTATTCTCCGTGGAATAATACTACATATCCACAAAAATACTTACAAGGTTATTTGAGTAGAATTATAATGTACTATTAATAGTACAAGGTCAGGTATAAATTATGTCAGCGTTCCCAGACTGCAAATATGCGCTTACTGTATCCGCTATCACGTTTTACAGTAGTGGCTTTATAACCCCATTGCGGAGCCATGATGTAGTGGTCTAATTCACGCCAAGGAAAGAATTGTATTTCGTATTGCATATCATTGCCATGGTCATAGTTACCAGGATTACAACGCCAGTATATTCTACTCTTGGGCTTCATTAAACGTACTACTCTACCTATTTGATATTCTATAGTGGTGCGGTCGCCAAAGTTTAAACTGCCCAAGCAAAACGCAACATCAAAACGTTGGTCGGTATCAAAAAATTCTATTTGCACTTTGTGGTCAGCGGCGTCGTTAGCAGGATCGATACCAACAATATTTTTTACTAGATCTTTATATGGATGGTAACCACAACCTACATCAAGCACCCATTCATCTTCTTTAATTTGTTCTGCTAGATTGAAGCCTGTTTCACCAAAGCCTGATGTACTAGGCTTCCAAACTGTGGCAAAATATTCGTTAAGTAAATTTTGATCCATTGCTTATCCTTGATAATTACTGTATACTTATTTTATGCAAATACCTGAACATATATTCTTTACTGGTGTGCCTGGATCACGTTGGAGTGGTATAGCACAGACTATTGAAACTATACCTGGATTCAATACCAGTGACCGTACACCGGAACGTACTTACGACCATCACCAATTTACAGGACACAAGGGTGCTTACTTTGGCACTGGTATGGAGTTCAAAGCAGACCTTAGTAAAGGATTAGAGTACATTGACCAAGCATGGACAGAACCTGGTGGGCACAAGTTGGTTAAAAGTCACGACTGGGCTTATAGGGCACGTTGGATTAAAATAAACTTTCCCAATGTGTGGTTTATGATGGTCTACAGACCAGACATGGCAAGCTATGCTTGGTGGCATGAAGCAGGTGGATTCCAGATAAAATATCCCTGCTATGACTGGTACGAGAATAGTGCCAAGATGCTCTTGGACATACAAGAGCAAAACAAAGGTATTTTAGAGTACGGATACGAAGCAGGTGTTACTTGGGATTACTTTACTAGCGATTGGATAGAACGTGAGTTTGGTTACAGAGTTGAAGTTCCTAAAGTACATAAAGACATATTGGTAACTATTGTAAAATGAAAAGAGATCATGTTTGGTACATAAAATGGTTTAGTGCTATAACTATTATTATAGCCATGGTGTTTCATGTAAATGGCTGGACACCATACAACAGTTATCTACAACTGTTAGGTGCTAGTGGGTGGACTTATGTGGGATATCGTTGGCGAGAGTGGTCGATGATAATGAATTTCGTCCCTCAGTTTGTAATTATTATTCCGTTCCTGATATATACTTTCTACATTGTATGATTGACAAATTAATTATATACCAGCCCGGTAGTTATGGCATGTTTTTTGAATGGTGTGCGGGACATCTAGACAAACCTTGTAGTGAAGATGATTTCCCATTTGTCAAAAGCACCGGCAGTTCGCATCGTTTTCCAGGTAATTTACTGTCTAATACCGACGGTATTGCCGAGCTTGGCAGGATTGCGCCTAATTTAGTCAGTGACGCTAATTACCGTAAAGCAATCTGTTTATATGCCGATAATGAAAGTTTATTGTGGGGTACGAGTAGTTGGTTGCACAAAGACGAAATATCTGCGGTACAGTTTTTACCTACCGCCTATATGGAGGAAAATAACTGGTCAGACTTAGACAAGCGTGTAATTGCTTATACAGAAATAACTAGACCTACACCGCTAGAGACTTTACAAAATTATAATAAAGATAATGTCTGGCACTTAGAGCGTTGGGAAATTAGGGAAACACTAAGTTTCGTTGTATATAAAATGTTATTCGAACGCAAATACAACTTTAGTAATACTCTTAATATACCTATCAGTAAATTAACCAACGAGTTTCAATCAACGATTATAGAAGCAATGGATCACTTAGGCACAACCATATATAACAAAGACATACTTGCTGAACTTGAAGCACAATGGAGGCCACTCCAGCGATTTTTAGGAGTAGATCAAACAATAGATCAGTATGTCAATGCTATTAAAAATAGAGAAGATTATACCATACCAGAGCAACACCTAACACTATTGACTGAAGCCGCCATCCAGTCAAAACTAAGAGACATGGGCATAGAAATACAATGTTATGGGCTAAACTACTTGCCCACAAATACAAGTTTACTGGCTGAACTTTGCCAAAATGTATAAATAGTTTAGTATATAATCTTATACAAATCCTTAAGGAGATTTAAATGAACGCACAACAATTTGTTAACAAACTTGCGTCAGACAATGAAGCATTGTTCAAAGCAAGTGAGATGCAGGTCGAAGCATACTTCGATTCTAAGCCATCTCAAGAGCAATTAGTTGAGCACTTTGTAGGTCGTATGGTTAACGAGCGTATGAACATGGTCGAAATCAGCCGTCAGGTTGCAGACTTAGGTGCAGACGCAGATCCAGTTGAACTAGAATTGCTCACAAAACAAGCACAAGATGAAGCCAAGCACTTCAGAATGGTTAAAGAAGTTATTGAGCACATTAAAGGCGAGAAGATAGACGTATCTGAAGCCATTGCTCAAGAAGCCGCAAAGCCAACTGCTAAAGGTGCTAGCCTATTAGCCAAGTACGAAGCAGACAAAGACGAAGCCGCTTTAGCCGCATATCAGTTTATTGCTGAAGGTCGTGCAGAGCGTGTTTGGGATAAAATGGCAGATTGCATTTCTGATGAGTTTATCTCAAGCCGTTACGCTAAGATTGCTAGAGACGAAGGTTTCCACAGCAAGATTGGTGAGAAGAAACTTTTAGAACTATGTACAGATCCAGAAGTTCAGGCTAAAGTTGAAGCAATCGCTTCACAAATGAGAATGGACTTATATGCTGTTTCTTGCATGAACACTAAAGAGTTACCAGAAGCACGTAAAATTATTGAGGAAGCATACGCCTAATAGAGTATGCGGATTGCGATAACGCAACGTGTATTGCATCACAAGGGAAGAGCTTACGATAGTTTAGAGCAAAGTTGGTGGGATTTGTTAAAGTCCCATCAACTTATCCCGATTCCCAACACAACTTTTCAAAACCTAACACAAACCCTAGACACTGTTGATTTAATAATTCTTTCCGGCGGCGAAGGCAATGAGGCTAGAGCACAAGTCGAGACTGAAATATTTGATTATGTTGACGAACATAAAACACCAGTACTAGGAGTTTGTAGAGGTATGCATTTGGTTGCAGACAGGATAGGCTTAGATGTCATTGCTGTAGACAACCACATGGATACTGAGCATACGATAGTGATGTCCGACAGAAAATATACTGTACCCAGTCATCACAGTCTAGCAGTAAGGTCAGGTAACAATATTGATGTACTTGCTCTAGATATGGAAAATTATGTTGAAGCATTTCAGGTAGATAATTATACTTGTATGCAATGGCACCCTGAACGTATGCAAGAACCTTTATGGCCAAAAAACTTCTCATTATAACAGGTCCACAAGGATCAGGTAATCACTTTTTTAGTCGCTTATTCAGTTTACATCCCGACGTAGGTGGCTGGAAAGAACTAATAGATGAATACTGGATTCCTAGTGACCAAGAAACATTTGCTCCCTACTGGGTAGATCCCAACAGTATGACTGCGCAAGACTTTGAAGGACATGATTACTGGGTAGCAAATGTGAGTGTGCCTTTTGTATTTGATGGAGTCAAACAAGTTCCTAAAATACATTTAATGGCACGGCGAGCGCAAGAGCTAGGATTGGAAGTTGAAATAGCAATTATTGTAAGAGACCAAAACATTAACTTAGAACAGCAACGTAGAGTACGCAAAGAAGAAACTTTACCTATTGCGCAAGAGTATTATTACACAGAATTATTACCACATTTTAACTGTCACTTTTTAGATCACGAAGCGTTCTTCTTACACAAAGGACATTACTTAAAATGGGTAAGTAAAGTATTAAATTTTCCTGTCGCATGGGACAGTGAAGATATAACAAAATTTATAGACAAAGATGCTAACCACAAGTATGTAAAATATGTAGACACATACTGGTTAGATGAACATGTGCATGCAGGGTTACGCCCTAAGAAGGAGAGAGGCATAGATGCAACTAATGGAAAAGATTAATGGTTCTATAGTGGTCACAGACCGCTGGAGAATGTTTATACACAAGATAGAGCCAGGCACTCAAGTAAGCAGAACACCCGAAGGCACGGACATTGTGTTGCTAAGTGACTGTAAACTAGACGCCGAGCATTTGCTTATTAAACAAGCAACTGCCGCTTGTATGCTCACACAAACATATACCATAGACACATTAGATAGTGGCTATGCTCTTATTATTAAACTACCAGGATTTAGATCAACTGAACAAGTTATAGGACAAGTAAATCCAGGAGACTTAGGTAACTTAGTTTACATGGACGGTGCTACAAATACAAACATAGTAAACCCTGGGCGTAGTGGCGATCCTTGTGTAAACTATGTAAACTTTCCAGCAGGCATGGTACAAACAAGACACGTACACCCTAGCCATCGTGTCGGTTTAGTACTAAAAGGACATTGCACTACAGAAACAGAGAACGGACATAACGTTGACCTCAAAGCAGGTGACGCTTTCTACATGCCACGTAATACCTGGCACAACTTTATATGTGACGACGAGGACATGATTGCATTTGTAATGCACCCAGACAGTGAAGATGGTCCTACAGACGGACATAACCCACTAAAAACTCGTACATACCTTAAGCGTTAATTTTAATAAATAAGACTAACGGATAATAAGATATGGCAACTTCACTACAAGAAATTATAGAAAACACAAAAGAACTCTCAATGAGCCAAAGCAGTCTTGAAGCAATGCTTGACTTTGAGCGTGTATTGGATGAGTTAGATTTGTATGCGTTTAGAAACTGGAAAAAGGGCGAGCTTATTGCTGGTCCTAGATTTGAAAAGTACTATATAAGTGCTATGTTTATGTGGCCTAAGTCTGCCATGCCAGATCCTAGAGGTGCAGAGCGGTTACTGCAATACGACTGTGAAGTTAAGTACGCTAAAGATACATTAGAATATCCAGTAAAAGTTGAATCACAAGACGATTTTAAACCAGGCACTAAAGTACCTAAACTTGCTAAAATGTCTGTGTGGTTAGTTGAGATTATTATGCCTAAAAGTTTAATGCGTGATATTGAACGTGGCGCACTAGAATTAGAAAACGAAACTATTGACTTAGAAGATATTGAACAAGCATACGAAGAAGGTTTTGACGAAGATCAGTTCAAGACAGACCAGGAAGCAGAGACAAATGCAGAGGCTTAATGAAGGTTTAGAATACGGAGACCTAAAAAGATCCGTTATTCCTGAAATAACTATCGACACATTTAAAAGTAAAATGGGCGATGACGATGACATCTGCACTATTACATTACTCTGTAAAGAAAAGAATCCTGCACAAGATTTAATGAACTTTTTAGAAAAAAGTTACGACTGGTTATTGGATGCTGAAATTAGTTCAGGTGAACGTGATGACGGCAAATACCTTGTATTTGTTGAAGCAGACAGAAACCCAGAGCTGCCAACACACATTGTTGAGATGATACAGGATATACTTAATCTTACAGAGGACAAACAAGAAGACTGGAAGTTTAAGTACTACAGAAACAAAGACTATCACGAAGTTACGGTAGAAAACCTAGCAAGGGAGATACCTTTGACAGCAAGACAATATAGAGAAATACATCCTAGTAAGAAGGACAAAAAGCGTAAGTCAGAAATGAAACAACTTCAGGCTGCCGCCAATGTGCCTATCAAACCAGAGAAAACGGACGATAAAGAACTGCAATCACTACAAAGTGCGGCGGGGATAATATAACATAACAGGAACAAAAATGAAACTTTCAAAAAATTTTACACTTCAAGAATTTACAAAATCACAAACAGCACTAAGACAAGGTATCGACAATACACCACAAGGCCAGCATTTAGAAGCGGCTAAAAAACTATTTGAGAATGTAGTACAAAAAGTGCGTGATCACTTTGGTCCTACCACAATTAATAGTGGGTATAGAGGTCCTAAGTTGAACGAGGCTGTTGGTGGATCAGCAACCAGTCAACATTGTAAGGGTGAAGCCGCAGACATAGAGTGTCCAGGACATGCCAACGCAGACGTGGCACAATGGATTGTTGATAACTGTGACTTTGATCAAGTTATTCTTGAATTTTATACACCAGGTATTCCTGATTCAGGATGGGTACATGTAAGTTACAATTCAGATGGACCACAGCGTAAAAGCATCCTTACTGCTATGAAAGAGAACGGTAAGACAGTTTACAAACAAGGACTGATTAAATGAAAATAGTTACATCTTTATCCATCGCTTTGTTGTTAAGTGGTTGCGCATTGTTTAAATCTGGGTACGATGCCGCTACTATGGCAAAATTCGATAATAATGAGTACTTACTAGCAGGTAGGATTAGTGCCATAGCAGACCTAGGTTCGCATTATTGCGAACATCCCAACGTAGTTAGATACTACGCTAATGATATATGGTTAACAGCAAAAGAACTAAAGTTATACAGTGATAACAGAAACGAAAATAAAGATGTACAAGAACTTGCAAACGCTTTATATGAGATAGCAGAAGGCGTAGGTAAAAAATACATGGAGTATAGCCTAACAGGCAATGAAACTCCAAGTGCCGGTTATTGTAAATTAAAAATGAAATCACTTGTTGCTAACGGTGCTAAAATACAAGAAGTAATAGGAGATAAAGAACTATGACATTAACAGAAATGTATGGCGTTGTAACGCAAATTAAAGATGGCGAGGATGCTGTTCTTAAAGAAGTTGCTGTGAAACTTGAAGAGCTTGCACAAATGCTAGAAGCAAAAGACATCTCAGAAGACGAGTACAAAGAACTCGTAGCAGATGTAGAACGTGAACAGTTCATTGATGCAGAATGTAAAGATTTAGAAGGCAAAGCCGCATTAGCACAAATATTTGATTGGGCTAAAACAGGCGCAGGTTTTATTTTATAGGAGCAGACATGGCTGAGGGAGACGAGGGAACAATTAGCAAAAAGATCAATATTGAAGTAGAGATTGATCCTAAAGTTAATAAAGAGAGTAAGGTTAATCCATATCAAAAGTGGATAGATTTAGCAAAGGCAGTTGATAGCTGGCGTATATTTCCAAGATTGTTTTTGACTGTTTACATTGTTTTACTTTACAAGACAGTAAACTGGTTTATGACATTACCAAGTCCTAACATGGAACAATCAGCACTTATATCAGTTGTAGTAGGTGCAGGTGCGGCATGGTTTGGTTTATATGCTGGTACAAGTAAGTCAAGTGCCGCATTTAACGGAGAAAAATAAGTGGCATCGTCTAGTTCAAGAAGGAAAGACATAGTTTATCTAATACCCGAAGGGGAAACACGAGATAGTCATACGTATCACTATACTTTACAGAAGACCAAAAGTTTAAAAGGTCAGAAAGTAAAGTTTAGAAAGTATAACCCAGTAAAACGCAAACACGAAATGTTTGTGGAAGTAAAAGCACCAGGACATAACTAATGGCAGACGCAAAAAAAGACGACTGGATGAAATCAAAGTGGCGACCAGCAATGGGTTGGATGTACATGATTGTGTGTATATGCGACTTCATTATTAATCCAATTTTATGGACACTAGCACAACAAGATGGCGGAGCAGTTGCACAGCAATGGTCTCCGCTAACATTACAAGGTGCTGGATTTTTCCATATTGCAATGGGCGCAGTACTTGGTATCACAGCATTTGGTCGTACAATGGAAAAGCGAGACGGTAAAGCAGATTAATTGACAATCTGCTTTATTCCTAGTATAATTAGCCCATGGATTACTATAAGCTACTGGGCGTAGAGCGTACAGCATCGGCTGACGACATCAAAAAAGCATACCGCAAACAAGCAATGAAGCACCACCCTGACAGAGGTGGTGACAAAGACCAGTTTACCAAACTTCAAGAAGCATACGACACCCTAAGTAATCCAAACAAGCGGGCTATGTATGACGCTGGCGGTCAGGGTAATAGACAAAACTTTAACCCTCACCATTTTAATGATGTGTTCAATAATATATTTGACCAAGGCGGTATGGGAGATATATTTGATTTTTTTGGTAATCGCAGACAACCGCAACAACAACGCCGCAACAGAGATATGAAAATAACGGTAGAAGTACCGTTATATGAATTACTTACGACAAACACAAAAACTGTACGTGTCCAAACTAGTAAAGGGTCAGACACAGAGGTAGAGATACAAATACCTGCGGGAGTTCAGAATAATGTACGCATAAAATATCCTGGATTAGGAGATAACTTTTTTGATAGTATACCCAGAGGAGATTTGTATGTCTACATTCGACACGCTAATACAAATCAGTTTGTAAAAGTAACAGAAGTGGATGTTATGACAAAGATTAATTGTGATTTGGCTACAGCAATAAAAGGTGGTAAGGTACAGATTGCAGGATTAGATGAATCGTTATATAATATAACTGTTCCTGCTGGCACACAAAGTAAAACAAAATTTAATATACCTGGTAAAGGTTTGTGGAGTAACACTCACTGCAATTATCGAGGCAATTTAGTAGTAGAATTAAATATTGATATACCCAATATAAACAATAAAACCGAAATAGACAAACTTAAAAAGGCATTAAATGTTGAATCATAACCCTGAAATAGATACTATCATAGCCAAAGCATCAGAGTATGCTAAGGACTACAAACATGAATACGTGACTGTTGAACATTTGTTGTTGGCACTTATAACATATGACAACTTTGCTGTCATGTTGACAGAATTCGGAGCAGAATATGATGATTTAGTTGCCGAAGTAAAACTATATTTGGAATCAAGAGAAGAGATAGTCACAGAAGTTGACTACAATCCTAAGAAAACATACGCTCTTGAACGTGTTTTCAACAGAGCATTTACACAAGTCATGTTTAGTGGTCGAGCTCACATGCAGACTATTGACTTGTTTATAAGCATATTACAGGAGCAAAATAGTCATGCGGCTTATTTCCTATTAAAGTATGGCATTGAAGCAAATAAGTTAGTTAAGTTTTTTAACGAAAACTATACAGATGGTAAAGGTAAGAAGCCTAACCAGGAGCATGCTAATGCAGTATTAGACGACTACTGTACTGATCTCACAGAGCTTGCAAAACAAGGTAAAATAGAACCAGTTATAGGAAGAGAAACAGAGACAGAAGAAATCTTTAATGTGCTCGCTAAGAAAAACAAAAGTAACATTTTAATGATTGGTGACCCTGGTGTTGGTAAAACAGCGATTGCAGAAGGTATAGCATTAAAGATTAAAAAGGGAGAAGCACCAGACTACTTACAACCATTCACCGTTTATAACTTAGAAATAGGAAACCTACTTGCAGGCTCCAAGTACAGAGGCGAATTCGAGGATAAAGTTAAAGAAGTAATAGAAGCACTAAAGTCTAAAGGTAACTGTATCTTGTTCATAGATGAAGCACATCAAATGCACGGTGCTGGAGCAGGCAGTAGCAGTGGTGTAACGTTTGCTGAAATGTTTAAGCCAGCACTAGCAAAAGGCGATCTTAAAGTTATTGCGTCAACAACATGGGAAGAATTTACACAGAGCTTTGAAAAAGACAGAGCTCTTATGCGTAGGTTCCATAGACTTACTATCGAGGAGCCAAGTCCAGAAGTTGCAAAAGATATTCTATTCGGACTTAAAGAAGGTTTCGAGAAGTTTCACAAAGGCAAGATCAGTGACGAAGCCATTGAATCAGCAGTTGACCTTAGTGTAAGATATCAGAGCGATAAAAAACTGCCTGACAAAGCATTAGACTTGATTGATACAGCATGTGCTAAACTTAAAATAAAAACACCTAACTATATGTTGCGTAAGAGTCATATTGTAGATTTAATTAGTAAGTTTACAAAGATTCCTGTTGATCAAATAGGTTCAGAAGAAACATTTACAGGACTACAAAGTTTAGAGACAAATATTAAATCTAAACTGTATGGTCAAGACTCAGCAGTAGATACTGTACTTGAAAAGATTTATGTAGCAAGAGCAGGACTAAAGACTATTAACAAGCCTATTGGAAACTTTTTATTCTTAGGACCAACCGGTACTGGTAAGACAGAGTTTGCTAAACTACTGGCAGAACACATGGGTATGAAGTTAATACGTTTTGATATGTCAGAGTATCAGGAAAAGCATAGCGTAGCAAAACTTATCGGTGCTCCTCCAGGATACGTAGGTTACGAAGATGGCAACCTAGGCGGTGGCTTGCTAATAAGAGAAATAGAAAAGTCTCCCAATGCAGTTATATTGTTTGATGAGATAGAAAAGGCGCACCCAGATTTGAACAGCGTACTATTAAGTTTGATGGATGAGGGATTCGTGACAGGATCCAACGGTAAACGTGCAGACTGTAGGAATGCCATTGTATTAATGACATCTAACCTTGGAGCCGCCGATAATGAGCTTAACAACATTGGCTTTGGTAGAGGCTTAGAAAAAACTACGGAAGATGATAAAGCCCTAAAGAAATTCTTTAAACCTGAATTCAGAAACAGACTAGATGCAACAGTTAAGTTTAGTAGGCTAGATGACCTTGCTATGCGTAAGATTGTTGCTAAGTTTATAAATGAACTTAATGAATTAATCAGTGATAAGCACATTAAGATTGTTGTTAGTGAAGCATCTGTTGACTGGTTAATTAAGCATGGCTTTGATGCAAAGATGGGTGCTCGCCCACTAGCACGTAAGATTGAAGAAAGTATTAAAGTTCCAGTATCTAAGAAAATATTGTTTGATCATTTGGGTGCGGGCACAGTTATAAATGTAGATATGAAAGATGATGAGCTGGTATTTGAGGTTAACAATAAGAATAATGCCCCGGTAGTTAAAAAAGATGGATATATCGTATTGGACCAGTTTAAGCCCAGAAGCTAAACTTAGGCCTACAACAAAACTATTCTGGAATCGATATGCCTATAAGGTAAAGTTGTTTGTGCCTGGCGGAAACTATCTTTCAAGTTGGCTAAGCCACCGTTATAGAGATATTAACGCAATACAGTATATTAATAGAAGAATACATGCAGAAGAAAAAAGCACTGATTATTTTCTAAGCCAACACATAAAAAATCGCATACTAGATAGACAGGAAAGAATATCTATACACAGAGCTCGTCCTACAGTATTAGAAATACTTAAAAAAGCAAAATTAGAATCTGATATACAGTTTAGAGTAGAAGAACCATATGTTAGCCTGTATCATGAAGACGAGGCTGCATTACAGGAAGTCATAAAAAAACTACCAAAAAGTTGTTTACGAGAGTGCCTAATAGAAGTAAGTGGTATTTTGAACAGTAGTCATGCTGAAGAACTTAAACCAAATGTAATACTAAACAGTAAAGTAGAATACAAATATAAAGTATTTGTAACTTTAAACCCACATATAAGAGCACATGGCCCACAGATTTTACAATATTTACAAACACTAGGAAAAGAAAACGTATATTATACAGATGCCTTTAAACATGAGCTTGCTGTGAGAGGACATGCTTGGCACACAGTTGCATACTTTTATTGTAATGACGTAGGGATAATAGACTTCATTAACTTGATATGCCCTAATGCGTGTAGTGCTAGACAAGTTTACAGGTTAGTGCAAAAAAAGCATAAATAACTGTATTATAGAGGTACACTATGGCAAAAATTCAAGAACAACATGTCGTTATCGCATTAAGTAAACTCAAAAAGGATAGTGATCCTGATGAAGTGTTATTACCAGAAGAAGTTGCCGCTAGTTTAGAAGCAGTGGTACAAGAATTAGTTGGTGATGGCGTTATAGTTGAAATAGCGAAAAGTTAATGGCTAAAAAGACAGTTACACTTATACCTAGTACAGCATATGGTTCAGCTGTGGGCAATTACGATGGCAGTAGCCTTAGTTTTGCCAGCGATAAGCACAAAGGTGATGGATATTATGGATACGCAGACGGTTCACACACCGTGGCTATATTTCCTACCAGCCTGGAAGCAACCATACAGATACAGGCAACACTAGCAACTGATCCTGCAGAAGCAGATTGGTTTGATGTCAGTGGAGCAGTATTGGGTGATGATAGCACTGTACAAAATACAGCAACAACATTTACCTTCACCGGTAATTTTGTCTGGATTCGTGCTAAAGTAACTAACTTTGAGGCCGGTACAATAACCAAAGTTCAATATTTAAATTAACTATTGATGTTAACAGTAGTGTATGATCGCCAGGGCGAGCATGGCTTTGTGCCTAACCTTGTTCAGCGTACAGATATAATACCAAAGTCTAAAGAATGGTGGGACTTGTGTATTAAACCACCTTATAGTTATGAATTTAGATTCTTACGCTACTTGGACGTAGAGCGAATAGATTATCAAGAAGTGCTAATAGATAACTATGACGGCGCAGATGCCATATATCCTATTAACCTAAACATCTGGGACAAGAGCATAGATTACTTTTCTCTTATACGTAAGGAAACTTTAGACAAAGTAAGGAATAATGCTTTAACTATATTATTTTACTATAGCGAAGGAGACGATCCGCGAGAAGATATATTCTCTACGTTAACTATTTTGTGTGATCAATACAGTATTCCTAGAATCAACGTAAAGGTGGTATGTGCCAATGGTTTAGTAAGTGATATGCCTAATTTTTACTACATGCCTGACGATGAAGTATATTACAGATATTTGCATCTAACAAGTTCCAATTATATAAAATCAGTTAACGTTAATGAACGTAGTAAAAAATTTACTTTGTTAAACAGGATGGACAAGCCATTTAGAAGGTTATTAGCGGCAAGTTTGCACTATCATGGTCTAACTAACGAAGCATACTTTAGTTACACTAACCAAAACTATACTACATTAAGTGTAGAAGAAAACAATGATCCTGCATATAAATGGCATAAATGGTTTACAAATACCAGACAAGTGTTGGATACTTTTGCTATGCACTTGCCTATATATGCAGACTACCTAACAGATGATAAACACAACGACCATAAACACATTGAAACAAAATTTTATAACGATGCATATTGGCATGTGGTAGCAGAAACACACTTTGCGTCGTGGACAGCATTCTTGACTGAGAAAACATTTAAACCTATACTTAATTTACAACCTTTTATTATAGTGGGTCCCCCCGGTAGTTTGCTTTTATTAAAGGAAATGGGATATAAAACATTTGGTAAGTGGATAAATGAAGACTACGATAGGGTTGCAAACGATGAGAAAAGAATGTATTATGTATTCAAACTAATATGGCAACTATGTCAGATGAGTCACGAAGACCACATAAAACTTATAAAACAAATAGAACCAGTGTTAATACACAATCAGAAGATATTACTTGGTAGTAAAAGGTCTAAATTATTAAATTGTATTAATTTTATGAAACAATAAACATGGATTTATCTAAAGTTTACATACATATTGCTATACCAGCGTTCAATGGAATGATGCATGAGTCATGTTTCATTAGTCTGTTGAAGTTTCTTATTGAAGCAAGTAAGGAAGGAATTAACTGGACGCTAGACACAATGGGCAATGAAAGTTTAATAACAAGAGCCCGTAATAATCTAGCAGGGAAATTTTTACATAATCAAAAAGCAACACACTTAATGTTTATAGATTCGGACATTAGGTTCCAACCAGATGATATAATGAAGTTAATATTGGCTGACAAAGACATCTGTTGTGGTGCATATCCTGTTAAAAAATTACCAACACAACTGGTAATTAACGAATTAGACAATGGTGAAAAAGAAGGTGACCTAGTAGAAGTAAGCACAGCAGGTACCGGCTTTATGCTTATTAAACGTGAAGTTTTTAATAAAATGATCGAAGCGTATCCTAAAACAAAATACAACGAACACGTTGGTCTAGGTAAGCAATATGAACCTTATTTGTATGCATTATTTGATACTGACATCAGTACTGAAGGACATTATTTAAGTGAGGACTGGACATTTTGTTTGCGTTGGAGACGCATAGGTGGAAGGGTCTGGGTACATAAGGACATTAGCCTAGGCCATGTAGGTATGTACGAGTACAGAGTATTATGATAGAATATAATTCAACGGTCTTAGTAAAAGTCCAGTTTACTTCATCTAGAGATGTGGACATTACGTTTAATGATAAAAAAATAACTGTACCTAAAGAAAAAACACACGAAGTTTTTGAGTTTAAAGTTGACATTAAATTCGGCCTTTGTAAATTAATTATGGAAACTACAGGTTTGGCAAGGATAGATTTCGTTGCTCTCAATCATCTAGATTACACTCAGGAATTAATAGATAGATCAAACACTAAAATAAATATTATCAAACCTAATCAACAATTTATAAGTGAATTTACAGTTCCCTTATTGCTAGATAAAGTTAGTAGACATACAGTCCCCTTTGATTGGCATTTTTAATATGGAAACACTTAATCTTAAAATAGAACTAGACGTAACATTCTGGGATAAAAAACCAGAATATAAAATCTTGCTGAATGACGTCGAAAAAAGCAGTGGGCATATAGACAAGAACACTATCATAGAGTTTGACACTGATTTAGAAGATAACGCTGAGCATAAATTAGAAATAAAACTATTAAACAAAGAATATACTGATACATTACAAAGCGATGACAAGTCAGAAATACTCAAAGACATGTTATTACACGTTAAACAGATTATGATTGACAATATCCCTTTAGATTACTTAATGTACTCTAAGTCCCAGTACGTGCCATTTGATAACTCCCATCCAACCTTAGATAAATGTGTTGATTTAGGCTGGAACGGCACATATATCCTTACTTTTAGCACACCTTTTTATATTTGGCTTTTGGAAAACATGTAATAAATACACTATATATTAGATATGGTGTACATACATGAACGTATTTGAACTCTTTAAAGAATCCTTCGGTGTTGGCGTAGTAGCCAGCAAAAAACAAGCAAAAGACCCAAGATATAGTCACAGTCTTACTAAAGACGTAAGACCTGATACTCCTAAAAAGAATCAGAAAGCATTAGGACTTACTGAAGAAGTAGGTAGGCAGTCTGATGATGACAAATACTTGTTGGATTTATTAGCACAAATAGGTGCGGCTGAGGGTAAGTATTTCGGTAAGGGTAGTCAAAATAGTTTGAGTTCAGCAAGAGGTAGATATCAGTTCACCAAAGGTACCTGGGAAGGCATACAAGAAAATATTAAACTGGGTAAGTACAAAAATTATGGCATACCTCAAGAACTATTAGATGACATCGTTAATACATCGCATCAGGATATGGCTGATCCCAAGAAACCTGATTTCTCAAAGCGCATACAAGACGCCGCCGCTTTGATAGGTGCAAAAGAAAACGCACGAAGATTAGAAAAAGCAGGTATAAATGTAGACAGAGATAACCTATACAAAACATGGGCACTAGGTCCAAGTACAGGAATTAAAGTTATACAAGCCAAAGGCACTGGCAAGTCCATGGAAGATATCTACAAAGAAGTTTATGGTCCGGAATCTAGAGACGAAGAAGGTAATCTAAAATGGGAGAAGCGACTTAATAAAACTAAAGAGCAAAATCCAACTTGGTTTAAAAAAGGAGATAGTGCTGATGCAATTGGTGGATTCTTAAATGACCACATAGCCAAACTTAACAAGGATAGACCTGCTCCTGAAGTAACAGTGTCAACAACACCTAACGCAGAAGAAAAGCCTAAACAAAGTGTAGACGCAGAAGAAAAGCCTAAACAAAGTGTAGACGCAATAGCAACACTACAAACAGCATTCCAGAAAGCCATGAAAGATGGTGATGGCAAAGCAATGAATGACATTCTGCAAAATGTTAAAGCACTAGGTGGCGATAAGGCAATGCAGTCTGTAGCCAAGAACGAATACAAGGCTGGAGACATAAGTCCTGAGAGACAGAACAGAGCCGCTGTTGACGCAACACAAAGTAGATTGGATAAAGAAGGTAAAACACCAGGCGATAGAGCTATGGATGCAGAGATAGCTAAAGACGATGCTATTTACGCAGAACTAGGTGGTGTAGCAAACGTTCAAGACTTAGCAAAAGCAAATAATATTAAAGATGCTAATAAGATACAAGTAGGACAAAAGATTAAAATGCCTGATGGCAGTGAAATCACTGTAAAACCTGGCGACACAATGAGTAAAATTACTGCTGATTATAACAAGAGAAAACCAGCAGAAAAATCATATGCAGAGCAAGGTAAGGAAGAATTACCTAGCTCAATGTCAGTAAAACAAGCTGAATTAGATGCACGTGAAATTGAACTTGCGGCTGCCGAACAAGAGTCAAATATGGCAGGTGGTGGATCAGAAGAACAACAACGTAAAGTCGAAAGGCTGAAGAAAGACGTTGATGATGCAAAGAAATCAATAGCATTCCTTAAAGATCTAGAGGCTGGCAAGGGTGGCGCGGTAGGACAAGGCACACTAAATGCAGGCGACGCAGGCACAGCAGGCGAAGCTGATTACCTCAAAGCAAAAGATGCATCTCTAGCAAAAGAGACTGAGGCTAAAGAATTAGAAGCTCAGGGCAAGACTGGAGAAGCAGAAGCGGCACGTAGGGAAGCAAAAAAACTTGACATGTCAAGTCTTGCTGACGATGATCTTAATAGAAGACGAGCACAAGCAAAGGGTAACCAACTAGAAGCTGATGCGGCGGCGGCCCAAGACCGAGGCGATACTGAAGAAGCAGAGAGATTAAGACAAGAGTCTGAAAAAGCAAACGCAGAAGCCAAAGAATATGAACAACTTGAGCAAATGAAGCGGACCAGAGGTATAACAATGGGTCAAGGCTCAAAAGAAGAACAAATGGCGGCACTAAAACAGTGGGACAAGATAGAATCAGAAGGTGGCGATCCTACTGCAAGTTGGCCCGGCGGTGCAATTAAAGACCCTGAGAAAAAGGCTGATTTCATTCAACGTCAGACTGATGCAGTTGAGAAACAGAAAGAAGAAGGCACGTTTGATGTAGATAAAACTATTGATGACTTCCAGTCTGAAATAGACTATGAAGAACCTGATTACAGACGTGGTGATGACGACTACACACCAGAGCCTAAACCAGAGCCTGAACCAAATGTAGATATGTCTGATGCAGGGAAAGCAGATAAAGATGATCCTTTCTTTAACTACGGTGATGCAGGAAAACCTGAACCTGAAGTAAAGGTAGACACCACTAAAAAGGAAGTAGAACCTGAAGAAATCAAGTTTGACGAGAAACCACAGAGACAACATTACAAAGACAAGTATTCTGCACTTACTCCTGCATTTATGATGGACGAACCAGATAAAGAGGCAGTATATGCTCGTGAGCGTGTTAAAAAAGACGCCGCGGAACTTATGCGATCAAATCCTGCTGAGTACAATAGAAAATATGGTGGTAACAAACTAGGAGCCGCAATAGACACAGCAGAACAAGAAGCATATAAAAAATATGATGCTCCGTCTCCTAAAGATGAAACACCAGTTGTAGACACTACCCCTAAAAAAGACACTACTAGTGCCAGTGTACCACCTGCTGAAGAGCGTCCAGCGCAGAGCTCAATAGGAAATGCAATATCATCAAGCTCAGGTAGCGGTATGGCGGCGGCAAAGGCACAAGATGATGCAGCCAAAGCGGCGGCAGATAAAGCTAGACAAGAAGCTGAAGCAAAAGCGGCACAAGATCGTGCTAGGTCTAGTGGGAATGTACAAGTGGGCATGGCAGGTGCAGGCACAAACCTAGGTAAAGATAACGCAAGTCAGCAAGCACAAGACCTACAAAAACAAAAAGCAGAAGCAGATGCTAGGAAAGCAGAGCAAGAAGCGGCAGCCGCTAAACAAAAAGCAGAAGAAGAAGCCAAGAAAGCAGAGCAGGAACGCCAGCGCCAGGCGGCTAATAATACACGTGTAGGCCCTACAAGTAGTGGACTAACAAACGCATACAATGTAAGAAAAAAAGTACCTGAGAGTGCTATCTTTAGAGCTATAATGCGCAAATGAAAGTAGTAGATATACAGTTTGATTTGTACTGTAAGTGGTCAAAAGCACCACCAACATATAGATTATATTGTGATGGCGATTTACTAACAGAGCGTACATATACTTTCGATAACAAGCAAGCATTTGTACGTGAACTTGCTAAGGTAGAATTAGAGGCAGGCGAACACGAATTCGTAGTAGAAAACTTACACCCAGATTTGGGTATGTTTGAATTACGCAACATATGGATCGATGGCAAAGAAACAGATAAGACAAGGTTTACTGTATGAACGCACAAGATGATATAAGAAGAATATTAAACATAATGGAAGTGGATCCTCGCATGGGTGTTGGTAAAAAGAACGCTACAACACAAACTGGGACTGGAAGTCAGCCTCCTTTGGCTAAACCTGATCCAGTACCTATGCCTGCACCTGCACAAGCAGTTAAACCGCAACCTGTACCTATGCCTAATCCTGCGCCACAACCACAAAAACAAGATCTTCAGGCAATAGCACGTAACACAGCGGCACCTATGGTCAAACCTGCTCCTGCACCTAAAGCACCTCAGGTAGGCAATACTCAAGCACAAAGTGCTATAGGTAAAGCAGTATCAGGCACACTGGGTAAATTAGGAATGAAGACTCCTACTATGCCTGGTAGTGCTAATGCGGCGGCGCCTAAACCTGCTCCTGCGCCAGCACAACAACAGCAACCAGCAACTAACCAAGGACCACAAGGTGGTATGGATTTTGGTAAGAATGTTAATAATGCAGGTACCGCTACTTCAGTAGCAACTAAGCCTGCACCAGCACAACAACAGCAAGCAAAACAAGCACCAGCACAACAACAGCAAGCAAAACAAGCACCAGCACAACAAGCAACTAATCAGGGACCACAAGGTGGTATGGACTTTGGTAATAAAGTTAATAATGCGGGCACTACGCAACAGGCACCTGCACAACAGGAAAAGCCTGCTGAACCAGTGCAACAACAACCAGCAAGTAATTCTTTTGGTGGTGCAAATAATGCACAAAATAACAATGCTCAACAAAAAATTGGTACAGTAAGTAGTTCAGGAAGTGACCAAGTTGCAAAACAGCAGGCACCAGCACAACAACAAGCACCAGCACAACAACAAGCACCAGCACAACAACAAGCACCAGCACAACAAGAACCTGCACAGGTAGCAACAAAACCTGATAACGCAGGTGCAAGTAATAGTGTAGCAAATAATACAACACCAAGAAAGTCTGTATCAGATTTGTTGGACCCAATGACAGATACTGGAGACGAAGAAGTTTTTAAGGTTAACGGCCAAGAGGTATCTAAACAAGAATATGATCAGTATAATAATCCTGACCCAGGAGATGCGTTTGGTTCTGAGGATGACATGTACTTGGATAGCCTGAGTGATGACGAATACCGACAAGAAATGCGAAGCAGAGGAGCGTCTGAAGAACAGATCGAAGCAGATTTGGCTCCGATGAAGACAGCGAAAGAAAGAGAAGCTGAAAAGCAGGCGGCAGCCGCCAATGCAGGCGCACAAAGTACTGATGCAACACAAGCTAATCAGTCTAATGAGAAACCTGAGCAACAAGCAGGAAAAACAGTAACAAATCGTAGTGAGGAAGAAACTGTAGACAGTGTAGAGACTAATACAGACACAGTAACTACAACAGGTGGTAACGCAACAACTCGTGTTACTCCTGAAACTGACAGCGACAAAGCATTTAGACAAGAACAGGAAAGAAGAAGTCAAGAATCACCTGAAGAAAAAGCGGCTAGGCAAGACGCAGAAGCAATACAACGTGCAAAGGACTATAATGCACAAGGACGACTTACTTTAGATCAAAAGAAAAAGGGAGTAACATTAGATGCTGATGGCAAACCTGTTAACCCTGATGGCACACCTTATGACGTAGAGAAAGTTACAGCAGAGAAGAGAGCCAGAAGAAACGCCGCTAATGCTGAAAGAACAAATGCTAACGTACCACCTGCTGAAGAACAACCAGCGCAAAGTGGTATTGCTCAAGGAGCAACAGGTGCTCAGCAAACAGATGCGAACGCTAATAACCAACAAGTAGCACAGGCAGATACAGGTGCTAATAACCCAGACGTAACGGTCACAACCTCATCTGATTCTTATGTAGAACCAGACGGAACAAAAGTTACTAAAAACCGTACAGACAAAGAGTTAAGAGGAGATGCGGCGGATAAAGCGATGAAAGATGCGAGACAGCGGATGAGGGACAAGAAGAAGAAATGGAAGAATAAGGGGAAGAATAAGGTTAGCGATTCCGTAGACTCTGACACACCTGCGCTTAATGAATTAAAAGATATATTAAGACTAAGTGGTTTAAACTTTAAATAAATACATAAAAGGTTAGTAAAATGAAAGCAAAAGACGTAATTAGAGAAGGTATTTTAAGTGACTTAGCCGCTAAGAGCGAAGTGGATCACGAAATCCAAATGGCTCGTGGGCAGTTATACAAGTGCGCAAAGTACTCAATTGAACTACACAATATGTTAAAAGGCATTAGCGAAGAGCAAGGCTTAGAAGCATGGGTGCAGGCAAAGATTACTAAAGCAAGTGACTACTTAAGTGCTGTTAAGCATTACTTAGAATATGAAATGTTATCTAATGGTGAGATGCCAGTAGAAGCAGTTGAGCCTGAAGTTGAAACCGAAATGGGTTTAGATGAAACTACTACAGCAGGCGCAGTTGCCGCAGTTGTGCAACCATTAGGTGATATTAAAAAGAGAAAATAATGAGCGACGATATCTACAAGATACTAGAAAGTTTAGACAGTGTTAAGTCTGGACATAAGGATCAGTTAAAAGGTACTGACAAGCCTAGTAAAGGCAAGCCAAAGTATGATGGTCCTTACACCAAGCATCCTTTCCAGGGTAAACTTGTAGGTGAAGACGCTACCGAGGAAGAAGAAGATTTATTCCATACTGAGTTAGACGATCTTGTACACAAAACTTTTGGTCCCAGCAGTGACGAAAAGAAAAAAATGGACGAAGGTCGTATGAAAGAACTTACCATGGATCTAGAAAGCCTGACAGACGAGGAATTCAAAGACAAGTATGGTGCTGATAAGTCGACATTCAGTTCTATGGTAGCAAAAGGAAATATTGACAACTACGACATACGCAAAAAGCCTTGGAAGGACAGTGATGCAGGTGCTATTAGAGGTTCAAAAGAAAACTTAGTATCAGACATACATGAAGAATTTGAGAAGTTTGACAACTCAGAAATGATGACTGAAGAACAATTTGATGAAGCGGCTGGTGAGAAAGATGCCTGCTATCACAAAGTTAAGAGTCGTTATAAAGTATGGCCCAGTGCATACGCAAGTGGTGCATTAAGTAAGTGCCGTAAAGTTGGTGCTAAGAACTGGGGTAACAAGAGCAAAAAACAATGAAAATTAAAGAAATCATCCTGGAAGAATACAGGGATCTTGAGTCACGTTTACCCCAAAAGGTAGTTTATACGCAGATAAGACATGCACTAAGAGCGGCAGAAAAAAGAGGCAAAAAAGTTGTAAAAACAGCAGGTGGTTACTATAAAACAGCACCATTGGATGACCCCAGTCCAGCATTAGAACCTAATCCCGATAGATCTAAACAAGTAGAAGAGATTAAAAAATTCATTGAATTTTTACATAATGGAATTCGAAATCGTGACAAAAACGCTTATAGAAGATTTGTTTATAAGTACGGAAAGGATTATGAAGTAGAGGCAAAAATTGCACAACTTAACAGAGACTTGAGAAACTTACCATATGCACGTGAAGTTGATCCAGATGCCAGACAAGAACTAGTTTTTGGTGCAATTTCTGTTAATAAAGATGGTGAAGTTAAATTCGACAAATATCACGATGCAACATTTACGAAATGATTAGGAAGTAAAAAAAATAATGAAAGTTGCAGAAATCGTCAACGAAGACTTACGCAAATGGTTCAAAGAGAAGTGGGTACGCTTTGGTCCAGATGGTAAGATACGTGGCGATTGTGCAAGAGGAAGTTCTAAAGAAGGCAAACCTAAGTGCCTACCACAAGCAAAAGCGCATGCTCTAGGTAAGAAAGGTAGGGCAACAGCCGCTAGTCGTAAACGCAGAGAGGACCCAAATAAGAACAGACGTGGTCCAGCAAAGAACGTTAAAACCAAATGAGTAACAGATTTCACTTAGCAATACCCGGTGGAGACTTATCCAAAACACTACCTTTTTATACAGACATACTAGGATGTAAACTAGACATGGCAGAAGAAGGCAAGTGGCAAGATGTTGACTTCTGGGGCAATGAACTTACAATACACGCAACAACTCACAGAACAGAAAAAAGTCCAGAAAGAGAAAGACATAGTGTGGACATGGGAGAAGTATGCGTACCACACTTTGGCGTTCATTTAAAATATGCAGATTACATGAAAGTAAGAGAAAGTGTTGAGAACACAGTGGGATTTTTAGACAAACCTTATACTAGATTTGAGTCTAGTGATTACCAACAAGAAACATTTTTTGTAGAAGATCCTAATTTTAATGTTTTAGAAATCAAGAGCATGGCTAAAGATGGAAGTTGAAGTAGTTACATTATGTAAAGGCTGTTATCATACAGCACATTGTGGGCATAGTTGTATAGATGAAGATTGCGACTATTGTTCCGAATGTTGGTGCGATAAGTGTAAAGCAGAATATCATGAAAGTCAGCGAAATAATACGTGAAGAGCCAGTGGCCAGTAGTTGGATTACTGACTTAGATTATTTCGTTTTCGACAATGGAACAACTGCTGTTAGAATGAAAACTAAAGGCGGTGGCGAGTACTATATAGATGGTGTTAGCCAAGCAGATTTCGATAGATGGATGAGGGCTATCAGTAAGGGAAAGCACTGGTGGTCTGACATAAAGTATTTTTATTAATCAAGGAGAGTAACAAGTGGCAAAAGTCAAGCAAACGTCAGAAAAAGGACCCTGGGAAACTAGAGCAAAATATAAGAAGACTGGTCAGGGCAACAGTCGTAGAACATCTAAACTAATGATGAATAAGTCGAAGCGCAGAAGTTTCAAACGATATAGAGGGCAAGGTAGGTAAATACTAGTATGAAAATAAGAGAAATATTAGAAGATCAGTCACCAGTAGCGCCTTTAAATAGACCGTTACCGGATGTGCCTACCGATGCAGACCTGGGGCAATTAGGTCCTGATGCAGAAGTAATAATGGCTATTACACAAGATCCCGGCACAAGGGCAATGATAAAAGCATTGGCTTCTAAAATCTCTAAAAAAGAACAGGCTTCAGACTCAAAGACATATAGAGATGCACCTTACTTACAGTTAGTAACCAGTATGGGACAGCATCCCGAGTTTGCAGATGAATACAGACGCATAGGTAATATGGCCATGCGTAAACAACAGCAACAACAAGCCGCCCAGCAAGCCGCACAACAGCAACGTCCTGGTAGCAGTTCATCCACAACAAAGCCAACTGGCACAATCGCACCACAATAATACTTGCAATTTATTTGCATTTCAATTATAATGTATTTTTCAAGAAAGGACGACAATGAAAGTCTATTCAACCGAGCAAAAAGCAAAACTTAACCAAGTTATTAATGAAGGCATACAGGTCATGCGTGAAGTAGAAGACCTTAATGCTGGTTTGAATGATACTGTAAAAGCAGTTGCAGAATCAATGGATATCAAACCTAGTGTACTTAAAAAAGCAATCAGAATCGCTCACAAATCTAAACTTGGTGAAGTCAATCAAGACCACGAAGAAACCGTACATATCCTAGAGACTGTTGGTAAGACACTTTGAAGTCGCTAAAACGATACTTCTTAGACAGTTACCGAGCAGACCCAAAAGCATTTTACTTAGAACTTACTAGTTTTATCTTTACAGTAGGTGCTAGTATGTGGCTGGCTATGCATGCAGACGCACCAGATATGACTGTTATATATCCTGGGTTCTTTATAGGAAGTATTGCCGCAGTACTAGCATATCACAGGAGACGACTAGTCTGGCCTTTACTATTGACTGCGTACTTTGCATGTGTTAATATATTCGGATATGGAGTAGCAACAGGATGGTGGTAAGATGAGTTACGTAGACGCATTACATGACAGGGACACAGACAGAATTCACGTCGTAGAACGTGTTAACGGCGAGAGGATCTACAACGAGTTTCCTGCCAACTACGTATTCTATTATGATGATCCCAAAGGCAAACATAGAACTATCTATGGCACTCCTGTAAGCAGATTCAGCACACGCAACGGCAAAGAGTTCCACAAGGAACAAAAGATACAGGGATCAACAAGACGTCTATGGGAATCTGATATTAACGTAGTATACAGATGCCTAGAAGAAAACTATTTAGGCACAGATGCTCCCAAACTACAGACGTGCTTTTTCGATATTGAGGTTGACTTTGATCCACAAAAAGGATTCAGTCCGCCAGAAGATCCCTTCAATAAAATTACTGCTATTACTGTTTACTTAGATTGGTTAGGTAAGTTAATTACACTTGCTATACCCCCCAAGGGTATGAGTTGGGAGGAAGCACAAGCGGTTGCAGAACAGTTTGAAGACACATTCATGTTTACAGACGAACGTGAGATGTTAGACCAGTTTTTAAACTTAATTGATGACGCAGACATCCTAAGTGGTTGGAACAGTGAAGGATATGATATTCCCTATACAGTACTGCGTATTAACAGAGTACTAAGCAAGGACGACACAAGGCGTTTTTGTTTGTGGGGGCAGTATCCCAAGAAGCGTACATTTGAACGTTTTGGTGCGGAGCAAGTAACATTTGATCTTATTGGTAGAGTACATATGGATTATATGCAACTCTATCGCAAGTACACATACGAAGAACGTCATAGTTATTCCCTAGATGCTATCGGTGAACATGAACTAGGTGAACGTAAGACAGCCTATGAAGGCACACTGGATCAGTTATACAACCAGGACTTTAAAACATTTATTGAGTATAACAGACAGGATACAGCACTACTACACAAACTAGATCAAAAACTAAGGTTCCTGGATCTAGCAAATGAACTCGCACACGACAACACAGTATTGTTGCCAACAACAATGGGTGCTGTGGCTGTTACAGAACAAGCAATTATTAACGAAGCACACCAACTTGATATGGTTGTGCCTAATAGGAACAGAGACGAACAAGGTGAAACACAAGCGGCAGGTGCTTACGTTGCACATCCTAAAAAGGGTATGCATGACTGGGTAGGTGCTATTGATATTAACTCACTGTATCCTAGTGCTATTCGTGCATTAAACATGGGGCCAGAAACTATTGTAGGACAACTACGTCCTATTATGACTGACAGTTATTTGGCAGAGAAGCGCAAATCAGGTAAGAGCTTTACAGACAGCTGGGACGGCTTATTTGCTACTCTAGAGTATACTGCTGTCATGGAAATGCAAGCAGGCACAGAGATAACTGTAGACTGGGAGAATGGTGAAAGCACAGTACACACAGGTGCTGAATTATGGAAGATGATATTCGACAGCAACACAAGTTGGATATTGAGTGCTAACGGCACTATCTTTACATATGAAAAGAAAGGTATTATTCCAGGACTACTAGAACGCTGGTATGCAGAACGTAAAGAACTACAGGCTAAAAAGAAAGAAGCAACTGACAAAGAGGACATTGCGTTCTGGGACAAACGACAGTTGGTCAAGAAGATTAACTTGAACAGTTTGTATGGTGCTATTCTTAATCCAGGGTGTAGATTCTTTGACAAACGTATTGGACAGTCAACTACACTAACTGGTAGAAGTATTGCAAAACACATGGATGCATACATAAATGAATGCGTTATGGGAGTTTACGATCACACAGGGGAAGCAATTATATATGGTGACACAGACTCTGCTTATTTTAGTATGTGGCCCGCTGTTAAGGCAGATGTAGAAGCAGGCAAACTAGAATGGAACAAAGACATTGTAGTACAACTCTACGACCAGATTGCAGAACAACTAAATGAAAGTTTCCCTAAGTTTATGTCTCGTGCGTTCCACTGTCCGCAACACATGGGTGCCTTAATACAAGGCGGCAGAGAGATTACTGCTACTAAAGGCCTGTATATCAAGAAGAAGCGTTATGCGGCTCTAATCTATGACTTAGAAGGATTTAGATTGGATACAGAAGGCAAGCCCGGAAAAGTAAAAGCAATGGGCTTAGACTTGAAGCGTAGTGATACTCCAGCAGTAGTACAAAACTTCCTCAGTGAAATATTATTAGCAACACTGACAGGCGCTGAAAAGGAACAAATATACGACATGGTGCGTGAGTTCAAATACGCATTTAGAGAGCGTCCTGCTTGGGAGAAAGGAACACCTAAGCGTGTTAATAACTTAACAAAGTACACCAATGAAGAAAAACGTTTGGGCAAAGCAAACATGCCGGGACACGTTCGTGCCGCAATGAACTGGAACAACCTCAGACGTATGCACGGCGACAACTACAGTCAGCAGATTGTAGATGGTATGAAAACGATTGTGTGCAAACTAAAGGATAATCCACTAGGTTTTACTAGTGTTGGTTATCCCACAGATGAACTACATATCCCACAATGGTTTAAGGACTTGCCCTTTGATGATGACTTGATGGAGTCTACCATTGTTGACCAGAAAGTAGAAAACTTGTTGGGTGTACTAGACTGGGACATCCCTGCACATACAGGAATAACCACCACTTTTGATAGTTTATTCGAATTTGAGTAAGAGGCGTAGATAAATATGTTGTATGCGTCTCAGTCAATTATTAAAGTACAAGCAAGATCTTCAAAGTCATAGCTCTACTAAACTAGAACAATCAGCTAATGACCACATTTCCTTGGTCAATCAAATGAGTATGGGTGCGGACCGTATATTAGAATCAGGTTTAATTCAAGAAATTAATAGTCACTACAAGAACATATTTCCCTTACTAAGGCAGATAGAAGATATCAAAAACAAACGTATCGCAGAACTTGATAAAGATATTTTAGAACTAGACAAAAAATACTTTATTGACAGTTATGAGATGTACGAGACTCAGCATAAGATAGCAGACGTTGCTACTAATAGAGATATAAGACGTTTGTACATTTATGAAAATGTAAAAGATATTATTAAAAGTAGGATATATCATTACGTAAACTGGAAATATCCTTCCTTAGAAATAGGCCCAGGTGATGGTACATTCACTAATGAAATGATAGCTAGCGATCCATTGTATATTGTGGATGTTCATCAAGAATTCTTAGACAGTACTAAATTACAGTTTAATGAATTTTATGCTACACGTAGGTTAAGGTCATATCTCATTAAAAATGATTACAACCTAGATATGTTACCACAAAAACAAATGGGTTTTGTGTTAGCATGGAACGTTTTTAATTACTTCCCGTTAGAAGCGATTAAATCATATCTAACAGAAATAGTTAAGGTTATGAGACCTGGCGGTGTATTAATGTTCAGCTACAACAATAGTGACCGTTGGCAAAATGCTGAAATGGTAGAAAATGCATTTATGTGCCATACTCCAAAGCACATGTTGTTACCCTTAATAGAAAGTCTAGGTCTTGAAGTAATTACCAGTTACGACTTTGATCCCACAGTGAGTTGGGTGGAAGTCAAGAAACCTGGTGTGTTGAATACATGTAAGGCGCACCAAGCATTGGGTGCGATTATTCAGGTATTAGATGAGGACGAAGATCCTAGAAGTTTACAGGCTAGAATAGATAACGAATTGAAAAGCACATTAGATGCGCAACAACGATTCGAACTTCAAAAGAATAGGCCAGATTTGTTTGAAAAGGCTAAAGCACTTAGGGACCAATATAATCTTACCATAGAAAAAGCTATCGAAAGAGTTATACGTGAAGATGAGACAATAGGTGCTCTCAGAGACGAGTGGATAACTAATAAAGAAAAAAATAAACAGGAAAAATACAGAGCAACAATTGAAGTATCAGAACAACGAAAATTACAGGCTGTTTCTGAAAGAGACCAACGTGAAAAAACTAAAAAAGTATTTGATGTAATACAACTTGCACAATCTTATCAAATAAAGTATCATACATACACTAAAGAACAATGCATTAAAAAGGCGTTAGAGCAAAGTGGTTATACAGATTTAACCATAGATGACATCGACTATTGATTTCTATCTAAATATCAAGTATAATTTCCCTACAAGGAGAACGTTCAATGAAAGACAACTTACTAGATCTAGTATCACATACATTCACACTTGGTAACGTTAACACTATTAAAGTACAAGGTACCTCAACTGAAACAAAAGTTGATGCCATTGCTGAAGATAGAACTGTTATTATCCAAGGTACATTTAAACAACCACTAAAAGAGTTTGAAGGCACGTTTGGTATGCCAAACTTGAGCAAGCTCAATGTTATTTTAGGTATTCCAGAGTACAAGGACAACCCTAAAATTAACATTAGTACACAAGAGAAAAACGGTGAGACCGTTAAAACAGGTATTAGTTTTGAAAATGCGGCTGGTGACTTTAAAAACGACTACAGGTTTATGAGCAAAGAGATCGTTGAGGAACAACTTAAAACAGTTAAGTTCAGAGGTGTGAAGTGGAGTGTGGACTTTAGTCCCAACGATGCAAGCATTCAGCGTTTCAAGTTCCAAACACAAGCAAACGCAGAACATCCAAGTTTTATTGCTAAAACAGAAGGCGCAGACTTAAAGTTTTTCTTTGGTGAGGCAACAAGTCACGCAGGTAACTTTGTGTTTGCGGCAGATGTAGAGGGCAAACTTACTAAGCCTTGGTCTTGGCCCGTAGCACCAATTACTGCTATCCTAGGATTGACTGGAGATAAAACAATTAAATTTTCCGATGAAGGAGCCGCTATGCTGACCGTGGATAGTGGAATCGCAGAATATAATTATATAATACCAGCACTTACTAAGTGACATACTTCATAGCTGATATTGAACTACGTCATGACCAAACACGATCTTGGACTCATGGGCGTATTGAAGATGTTGGTATTACATATTATGCAGGATTAGGGCATGTTGTAGGACAATGTTACAAATGCCCTGATCAGCCAATTGTGTATCTTAACACACCTAAATGTGCTAGTAGTTTTATGAAAACACAACTCCTAAATTTAGGTTGGCAACTAAGGTTTTTACAGTTAGGTAAATGGGTAGCTCAAGATCCAACAGAAATGTTACCCTTAGATGAAGTAGAAAAAATAATTGTTGTAATGCGAGATCCTTACGACAGATGGCTAAGTGGCATGGCAGAATATTTTGGTGAGTACTTTGATGACAGCGAAAGTGTTTTTGAATACTTAGATAATCCTCTTACTAAGCACTTAATATCACAGCAGGTAGCATTTGATGACCACACTGAAAGCCAATTATTTTTCTTACAAAATGTGCCGTTACATAAGTGCATATTTTTTAGACAGGAAGAAGGATTAAATTATAAAATATCCGAATACCTTAGAGAACATCTAAATATACCTAACGACGTAGCACGAGAAAAACCTGTACATGTAAGCACGGCAGGTAGTTACAATGGTAGAGTCAAGAGATATTTAGATAGACTCCTACGCAAAGATAGTGTACACTATCTAAAGGTGCTCACACAAATGGAACAAGATTACGAATTTATAGAAAACATGGTTAAATTTTATGGCGATTGAACAACACGACTTTACGGCAACACAGAAAGACTACGCAGTCTATCTGCCTGCACTTAGTAGTTTTTATGCTACATTTGTAGGTAAACAACAAGAAACAGGCAACTACGTTGATCCTGCTAGAGTACCTTCCACATTCCAAAATGGTGTAGAAAGTTTAAACTTCCTAAACAACCAAGAAGGTATGTTTACCTACAAGTGGGCATTATATAGCGCAGGACATGCCGTACTAGATGTTGCTAAAGATCATCCTAAAGAATGGATGGTAACACACCGTAATAGAGCAGACAATGTTGTAGTTGGTGACTCTGGTGGTTTCCAGATTGCTAAAGGTGTTTGGGAAGGCAACTGGCCCGACACAACAGACAAGGAAACAGGAAAGAAACGTGAACAAGTCTTGAAGTGGATGGATTCAGTATGTGACTATGGTATGACACTTGATGTTCCTACCTGGACTGTTTACGACAAAAAAGCCAGCGCAAAGACAAATATAAAAACGTATCAACAAGCAGTAGATGTAACACAATTTAACAACGAATACTTTATTAAAAACCGTAATGGTAACTGTAAGTTCTTAAATGTACTACAGGGTAGTAACCACAGTGATGCAGATCATTGGTACGGTTTAATGAAGAAGTATTGTGATCCAAAACAATATCCTAATGACCACTTTAATGGTTGGGGCATGGGAGGTCAAAATATGTGCGACCTACACCTTATCCTGAAACGTTTGGTCACACTACATTATGATGACTTGCTAATACCTGGCACACACGACTGGATGCACATCTTAGGCACAAGTAGATTAGAATGGGCTTGCGTACTGACAGATGTACAACGTGCAGTTAGAGCAAACTACAACCCAAACTTTACTATTAGTTTTGATTGTGCGTCACCTTTCCTAGCAACAGCAAATGGGCAAGTGTACACAGTCAACGAACATAAGGACAGAGGTAAATGGGTATATAGAATGCAGTCTTGTGTAGACGACAAAAAGTACAGCAACGACACTCGACCATTTGTGCCAGCAGTACTAGCAGATGGGTTATTTGATGACTTTACAGACAGTGTTGTAACCCAACGTATACAACTCAAAGATATTTGTATATATGGACAAGGTGACCTTAACAAGATTGGTAAAGAGGGCAAAACATCTTGGGACAGTTTCAGTTATGCTATATTAATGGCACACAATGTCTGGATGCACATCAAAGCAGTACAGGACTCTAATATATTATATGACCAGGGCAAGATGCCCAGAATGTTAGTAAATGATTTGGGTGCTGGTACTACTGTCAGAGACATTATTAATGAAGTATTTGCACAGCCTACTAAAGAAAAGAGTCTTGAAATCATTGACAAACATAGCACACTCTGGATGCAAGTAGTTGGGAACAGAGGATTTAGTGGCAAAAAAGCCCTTAACGCTAACACACAGTTCAATAACCTATTTGAAATGGCTTGACAACTTAGTCGAGTGCTCTTATAATACACGTAATTCAATAAAATTTATGGGTATTATTATGAGGGCAATTACTGCAATAATTTGTTTATCATTATTGTCGGCGTGTGGTGGTGGCGGTGGTGGTCCCGGCAACCCAAACATTAGACCAAGTCCTAATCCCGAAAACCCTAGTCCTAGCCCAAGTCCATCGTTACCTGATGTAGACTTTGCAGACCCAGTTAGTGCGGGCTCATACCAGTTATTCACATCTGGTAGTGATACAAATCCAATACAAGACTTTTTTGTACAGGACCTAAATAATGACAACAAAGAAGAAGTTGTCATTGCAGGTAGAATGTCCGCAAGTGCTAGTCAATTAGGTGCTTGTAATGGTGACTTAGACTGTAAAAAAGCCGCATACGAAAACAGTCAGATTAGCATTTATGGTTTCAATAGTAGTGATGTATTCGTTAATCAAACTAGCAGTTGGTTTTCCGGTACTGACAACCAAATTATAGGAACTGAACCTAGTTTAAAATTTGGTGATTTTGATGGCGACAATACAGTTGATATGGCGATCGGTCATTCAACAGACTTCGAACACTTTGGTCCGCTAACTATCTTTAAGAACACTGGTTCCAGTAGTTTTAACAGAGAAGATCACGACATAGGTGATAAATGGATGCACGATATCGCCGTAGGCGATATAAACCAAGACGGTGTTGACGATATTTTAGTTAGTGGGTACAGTAATATAACCGTTATGTTAGGCGGTAGTTCTGGATTTACACAATTAGACACAACACAACCTGGTAGCAGTGGTGTTGCTGTAGGAGACTTCCTAGGCGATGGCACAGTTACTATGATATTTGTAGACAGTGGCTTTGGTGAAAGAGACTTTACTGCACACGGTGATGTAGATGATGATACTGTACTTGCTAGTTTTAGTCAGACAGGTGCGGGTACAGGTGAGTTCACTACACTAGCACAACTACCCAGTTCACGTTTTGAATCATCAGACTATGACGACTTATTTGACCCTACACAAAACGAGCGTGGTCATGATATTAGAGCATTACCATTTGATTTTAATAATGATGGTTTATTAGATGTGATTGTTATTAGTGTAAGTTCAGCACCTTTAGACAATCAAAATAGAACAGAAGTACAGTTTCTACAAAATGGTGGTGGGGGTAGTTTTACTGATGTAACCGATGATGTTCGTGTAGGTTGGGACGTTTTTGTCAACGGTGATTACAATCCTCAACTAGTAGATGTAAACGATGACGGTTTGATAGACATATTGTTAAGTAGCGATAACTTTGACAACGATGGTGAAGACCATAACGCAACTAGGGTACTTGTACAGACCACAGAAGGCAAATATGTACAAAGTTACACAGAAATCTTTAATACTTTTCAATCTACAGTAACTGCGTTGCATGCTAATACTGGTGGTGGTGAGATGACAATACGTTTCCTCACAGGACCTGATGGTGACAAGTACTTGGTTACTTCCGTATTTTTAAACAACGGCTCTAATGTTCTCTATACAAGTAAATTGGGTAATGCAGGTGGCTCAACAGCACAGGCTAGTATTGATCTTATCCAACAGGTTTGGCCCTATGTAACTGACGAAGTAGCCGCACAAATATTAGCAGGTACAGCGTTTACAGACTTTGAAGGGTTTGATCCCGAACTGTTTGGGGCAGGTGTAATTGACCTAGAAAAGGCAATGATGCCTATTGGTCAACTACGTTTACCACTTGAGGGTAGGTCAGGTACTGTTCCTATTACAGGATCATTAAGTGGTGTGAATTTTGGTGAACTGGGTAGAGTACAGGCAGTAGACAGTATGGGCAGAGGTTTTGAGATCGGTATTAATAGTATGCACACACCAGTCCAACAAGATGCATGGTATGATGTTAACTTTACCGACCAAAGTTATACTAGAATGGATTACAATGTAGGATATGTAATACAAGATGGTATGTTTAATTACAGTCCAACTAATGATACAGGTGATTATACAATGGGTCTACGCCATATCAAGTTAGCCAAGGACTGGTATGTACAAGGACAATATACAGTACTCAACGGACGTAACCCTTGGTTCCATATGGATGGTATGTGGGGTAAAATACAAAGCTCGAACACTTTCGAAACTGTTATTACACACTTACACGATGACCTCACATTCAACTTTGGTACAATGTACACAAACACCGAGTACGACAAAGGCTTGATAACCAATGTTACACCATTAACAAGTGTTTACTCAGAAGTTAGCTGGAGGCGCAATGGCTTTAGAGCGGCAATAGGTACAATGCCTTATTTGGTAGACGGTGGCATAACACTAAGATTACCAACAAGTATTGACTTTACCGGTAATGTTCATTATACTGAATTTGACTATGAAATTAGGAACAACTTTGCAGAATATATAAGTTTAGGTTACACAAAACAACTAGACTTCAATAGTAGTTTTGGTATTAGTGCATACACAAACGGGTATGGATTTAATAAAACGCAGTTTAATTATACAAGAAACTTTTAAATACTATTATGAAATCAATTATTTTTGTACTAGCACTTGTACTTACATTCACCGCACAAGCACGGCACCCTGTAGAATGTGCAATACAGGCTAGAATATCCGAGGACATTGCTAACATGCTCAATGAAGGTATAAGTCCAGACAAGATAAACTTTGTTAATCCAGCCAACCCACACAATGACCAAGCGCAAAAGAACGGCGATGGGTTAATCATGGAAGTACAAAGATTGCAAGAACAAGGATTAAATCCCAAAGAAATTAAAGAAGAAATCATGCAGGACTGTATGAGTCCAGGAGAAATCAAAACATAAGGAGAGGAAACAATGGTATCTAATAGAATCGAATCACTAAAAGAAGCGCACCAGTTATTAGAACAAGAACTAAATTTTTTAAACAAACATCCTCACGTACAAGAACAAAGAGTAAAAGAAATCAAAAAACAAAAACTCATTATTAAAGACGAACTAGAAAGAATTAAATACCCGCCCTTATGAAAAGCCTTGTAGTAGGTCTCGGTATAGGCAACTTATATAAGTCTGTACTAGAAGAACTACATATTAGAACAGTTACAGTAGACACTGACCCAGATAAGAAACCAAGTTATAGACGTTTGGGCGAAGCATTAATGATGCAAGAGTTCGACGTCTCCGGTAGATTCACAACGGGTCATGTCTGCACACCAAATTTTACACACTGGGAAATAGCAGACGAAATAGCAGAGTACTGTCGTATTGTTTTTGTTGAGAAGCCTGGCGTTAGAACTGCTGACGAATGGCAACAGTTAGTTAACTTGCACCCTCGTACAAGATTTTGTCTTGTTAAAAATAATATGTGGCGTAACAATATTGATGAGTTACGTGAACACGCTAAACAAGCAGAGTCGGTAGAACTAAACTGGATTAATAAAGATAGAGTGCCCAGTCCTGGTACTTGGTTTACTACACGAGAACTGGCGTTTGGTGGTGTAAGTAGAGACCTTATGCCACACTTATTAAGTTTGTACATGGCATTTGATGATAACTGGCCCACAGCAGAACCAACACAAGTACTGGCACACAGACGTTACGAGTTACAAGAATTATCCAGCACTGACTACGGTACAGTAAATACAAGTGGCGTTTACGATGTCGATGACCTTTGTAAACTTTCTTTCAACAAATACAACCTCACAGCCGACTGGCGTGACACGCAATCAGATAAACGTAATATAATTTTCAACAACCCGGACTACAAGTTTGAACTTGGCTTATGTCCAGAAGAAGCATATCTAAATATGGTAAGAGACTGTGTTCAAAATATGGATAATGATGACTTCTGGCAGGATCAATTAGAAAAAGACTTGTGGATCCACAAACAAATAGAAAATCTATAATGGATGTTAACTTATTAATAACTGACGGTAAAGGCAAATTTACCGAAGTTGGTTGGTCCAAGCCTGAAATAACTGACAACGAAATAGAAGTAAAAGCCATTATGACTGGTGTATGTCGTAGTGACATTGACATGATGACAGGTAAGTTTGGTCCACTGCCCATACACATGAGTGGACACGAAGGCTTAGGACGAGTTACTAAGATTGGTGAGGAAGTTAATGACGTCAACGTTGGCGATATAGTTGCTACCCGTGGCGAGCCTGCTTATGCAGATTATTATAATGTAAAAAGTCAGGAGTATGTGGTTGTTCCAGAAGCACATCCACGTTACATACTAGAGCCTGTAGCATGTGGTATCAATGTTGTTGAACAAAATATGCAACAGATACTACTACGTCAAGATGACGACTTTAGAATACTAATTAAGGGCAGTGGCTTCCTAGCATATTGCGCCTACACTACGTTGGTACAACGTGGCATACAAGCAGACATAGATGTTGTAGGTTCCAGTAACACACATTTATGGGGCAACAAGTTACAAGATGCTCCCAAAGGTTTATACGATGTTATTATTGACCTTAAGGGAGACCCAAATACATTTACAGATGTGATATACAAAGACAATGCACTTATTATTGCAGGTTCTAACATGCAGGTTAACATGGACCTAAATAATCTATTATGGAAAGCAGTAACAGTAAACTTCCCTAGTCCACGTAACCCAAACTTTATAGAGTGTATGCGGCTAGCAGAAGCCTGGATAACTAACGGCGTACTAAAAGTTGACTCGTTCTGGACAAGAAGTTATAATAGACGTACAGAGTGGCAAAATGCGTTTACAGATGGAGTCAACAGACCAACAGGCTATAGCCGAGGATACATTAAATGGAACACGCAGTGAAAGGTTTTATAATTGGTTTTGCACTAACAATGATCACATTGTGTAGTCCTGCCGCCGGACAAGAATTGATCCCAGATGAGGAAGGTGTGTTGCCAGAAGAAGTTCAACGTAGCAAACCTGTTGAATGTTATACAGCAGACAGTGTTGTTAAGTTAGCAGACGCAAACGGATTCCAAGCATTTTGGCAAGGGCCCAATCAAAAAGACAACCAACCAGACAACACTATTGTTGTATTTGTACGTCCTGATACTAATGCCTGGATAGCAATAGAAATGAATATGGAAGCCGCATGTATATTGGGATACGGCAAAACATTTTGGTTGTTTAATCAGTTTTATCAACATCTCGAACCTTTAGACTTATTACAAGACGAAGTACAATGATAGAAGAACAAAGAGCAATGGCACTGGCAGAAAAGTTAGTCAAGCAAGCAAATAACGCAAGCAAGATGATATGGGTCACTTTCCGTAAAGAAGGTATTCATATGTATCCAGGTGCAGACACAGATCCTAAACTAGCAACAGGCGACTGGGACGATGTTAGTTTTTTAGGTGTACCACACAGACACATATTTCACTTTAAAGTCTGGATTGAAGTATTCCATGACGATAGAGACATAGAATTTATCCAGTTTAAACGTTGGTTACAGCGTTTATATGATAATAGCGTTTTAGAATTAGATCACAAAAGTTGTGAAATGATATCTAATGATCTGTTCTTACAAATCGCACAACGTTATCCAGGACGTAATATCTGGATTGATGTAAGTGAAGATGGTGAGAACGGAAGTTTTATTAAGTACGACAAGGAGAACTAAAATGGCTGTCAAGCCAAAACTAGGAATGAAACCTGAAGTAGCACGTATTTTTGATGATCTCGAAGCATACCACGATTATTGCAGATTACACAACTGTAAGTTTGATGAACGTGATTTGTATCGCAGAGGCACAAACTGGGAACGTATGCAGTATAAGTTACAACGACAAAACGGTCAAAGTAACGGCAACGGACACTACCGTAATAATAATTTCCAGAAACGACGATGATTTATCTAGTAGACTTAGAAGCAGTAGATACACGCTACACTAAACAGTGGAAGGATCATGTACCTGCCCTATTAGAAAGGGAACTACATGAGCAAGTCACTGTTATTAGTGGAGGCGAAACACCACAAGCAACCACTCCTGGTGCTTTTCTTAACTTTGGTGGCACTAATATCTATAAGTCTCGTCAAGTTGAAGAGTTTAGTAGACTTTTTTGCGCTGGACGCATTTCAGCTGGCGACCATTTTATTTTTACTGATGCTTGGCACCCAGGCATTATAAATCTAAAATACATGAGTGAACTTCTTAACATCCCTGTTAAGATTCACGCATTATGGCATGCTGGTAGTTATGATCCGCAAGACTTCTTAGGACGACTTATCGGTGATGCGCCTTGGGTCAGACATGCAGAAAAATCATTTTTCTCTGCTATAGACTATAACTACTTTGCAACAGATTTCCACATCGAGATGTTTTTAAGAAATCTGTTTGGCGTAGAAAATCCATGGATTGAAGACGACGTCAAAGATGCGTTAGCTGGTGATAATCCAAAGATTGTTAGAACAGGTTGGCCCATGGAGTATATGGCTGATACACTTGAGTCATATAGCAATATGGAAAAGGAAAACATAATACTTTTCCCACATCGTATCGCTCCTGAAAAGCAACCTGACATATTTAAAGACTTGGAACAGGCATTGCCACAGTACAAGTTCATAATGTGTCAAGAGCAACAACTGTCTAAAGACGAGTACCATACATTACTAGGCAAGTCTAAAATGGTGTTTAGTGCTAACCTACAAGAAACATTAGGTATCAGTTGGTACGAAGGCGCACTGGTAGGTGCTATACCTATGGTACCAGACAGACTAAGTTACAGTGAAATGGCCTTAAAAGAATTTAAATACCCAAGTCACTGGACAGAAAGCTTCGCCAGTTACCAAAAGCACAAACAAGACATAATAGATGCAATTAGAACATACATGGAAAGTTATCCTAAGTTTGTACCATCTATAAACAAACAGGTAGAACAACTAAAGGATGACTTCTTTGGTTGTGGTAAGTTAATTTCAACTATTAGAGATAGGAGCAAACATGCGTAAAAAGTATTATTCGTGGGAAGATGTTGAAATGATGTCAATAGAGTTAGTTACTAAAATGTACAAGGATAACTGGCGCCCTGATTATATTGTAGGTATTACTCGAGGAGGTAATGTACCTGCTACTATTTTGTCTAACATGTTAGGTGTTCGTTGTGAAGCACTGAAAATTAAACTTCGAGACGGTGAGCCGGGAGAGGAATGTGAAAACAATCTGTGGATGGCTGAGGATGCGTTTGGCTATGTTCCAGAAGAACAACGTGACCTATTAAAGACACGTTGGGACATTAGTCTACGTAAAAAAATTCTTATTGTAGATGACATTAATGATACGGGTGCTACGTTTAGTTACTTAAAGCATCAATGGCAACAATGTTGCTATCCAGAAGAACCTAGTTGGAATACTGTATGGGGCGGTAATGTACGTTTTGCTACACTAACAGAAAATCTAAGTTCGAAGTTTGGCAGTGTAAGTTATTATGCTGATGAAGTTAACAAAGCAGAAGAAGATGTTTGGTTAGTTTATCCCTGGGAGAACGTAGGTAAGTATGGAAACGTATGACGAAGATGTTAGCCCCTGGGAACCTATACGCACATTTGAAAAAGAACTGGCTGAATATACAGGTGCGCCCTACGCAGTAACAACTGATCGATGTACCCATGCAATAGAGATTGCATTTCGCCTACAACCCAAACCAAAACTTGTAGAGTTCACAGCATACACCTACATTAGTGTAGTGATGACCATGCACAAACTAGGTATAAAGTATAAACTTAGAGACGAACAGTGGCGTGGTTGCTACCCTTTTTACAACACAAACGTTTGGGATTGTGCCAGATTACTAGAGCGTGATATGTACGAACCTGGACAAATACAATGTCTTAGTTTTGGTCGAACCAAACCATTAGCAATGGGCTTTGGTGGTGCAATACTTACTGACGATAAAGAACTATATGAACGTGCAAGTCGTATGCGTTACGATGGTAGAGACTTGTTCTCACATACTCGTTGGGCGGACCAAACTGATTGGGAGTTAGGGTTCCATTACTATATGACACCAGAACAGTGTCAAACAGCAGGCTTCTTTTTGGACAACGAAATTTTTTGTGAACAACGTGAAGAGTTTTACAATTATCCAGACTGTCGTCAAATTAATATTAGAGCTTGACGTACTTGTCTAAATATCTTATAATACATGATTAAGAGACTCCCCCTCTTTCTAACTCGGAGATAAAATGAAACTATCAACAGCAGAACAAATTAGGCAAAGACTCAAAGACGCAGGCGTTAGGTTCCATTCTAACGACAATATCAGCGAATACATTAAAGAAGGTGAACTAGACAACTTGCAAAGCGAAGTACAAGAAGCGATGCAAGGTGTATTAGATGCACTTGTAATCGATACAGACAATGACCACAACACACAGGAAACTGCTAAACGTGTTGCAAAGATGTTTGTACACGAAACATTTGGTGGTAGGTATGTGCCTATGCCAAGAGTAACAAGTTTCCCTAACATGGGATACAAAAGTTTATATACAAGCGGACCAATTAGTATTAGGTCAACTTGCGCACACCACTTTCAGAACATTGTAGGTAAGTGTTGGATTGGTGTACTACCAGAAGATGAAGTTATTGGACTAAGCAAGTTTAATCGTATTGTACATCACATTGCAGAGCGTCCTCAGATCCAAGAGGAAATGACTACACAGATTGCAGAAGAGTTAATCAAGTATGCAAAGACTCCTAACATTGCTGTTATAGTAAAAGCAGAACATCACTGCATGACTCATAGAGGTGTTAAGGAACATGAATCAGATATGACCACAGCAATTATGCGTGGTGCATTTGATACACATGCTCCTCTCAAGAAAGAATTTTATGACATCGTTATGAGCATGAAGGGACATGGATAATCCTGTTGTCATTGACGACTTTTACGACGCCAGCATACTTGAATTCTTGCAGAAGGAAGTAGCATCACCTAAGTGGGAATTCGGTCAACGTAGTATTCCTGAGACCCAGTTCCCTATGTGGTATCAGAAGATATTCTATGTAGGTGACACTATAAGTAATTTTTTCTATAGGGCAATAGCAGATAAGTTTTGTAGAACAGTTAATGATTACTTTGGTGAGTATGTGGACATAGAACGTATCATGTTATGTGGTAATACCTATGGACAAGACGGTGATATACACAGGGACCGACAAGAGC
>Ga0208161_1000058_pt1 | contig 52478 bp, 79 predicted proteins | sample CB_VirMetaG_3_FD_184538 | JGI IMG/M metagenome (GOLD analysis project Ga0208161, IMG submission 184538) | Freshwater to marine saline gradient viral communities from Chesapeake Bay - CB_1508_1S Viral MetaG (SPAdes) (version 4) | ecosystem: Environmental > Aquatic > Marine > Coastal | place: USA... | reverse complement strand
AATCAAATGATGATTGCTTAAATATGTTAGGTGATTATCCTGAAATAGCAGTTTATCGTAAGGAAAATAACATTGAAACTATTAGAGAAAATGGATTAGTATATGTTTATGTGAATACTTTATTACCTGAACATAGAGCCTTACTGGAACAATATAACGCACAAATAAACGAGAAATAATGATAAATTTAAAATACCCTTATTTTAGTATAAAGTCAATTGTAACAGGAGATGTTGAAAATCCTGATACAGGACACTATTCTATCTTTATCAATAGCGCTGATAATAAATTAACTCTTAAAGATAGTTCAGGTAATTTAACACCTTTAATTGATAGTGCATCAGCTATTTTCAACAAAACATTTACTCTTGAAGCACCAACTGCAACAGAAGATATGACAATATTTAGGACTGATGTTGCAATAACAGTTCAAGAGGTGATTGCTGTAAGTGTAGGTACTACACCAAGTACAACTTACCAATTAAAACATAGTACAGATAGAAATGCTGCTGGTAATGCTTTAACTACTTCTGCGGCAACTACAAGTACTACTACTGGTAACGTAGCAACACTTAGTGATGCAACAATACCAGCAAATAGTTGGGTATGGTTTGAAACAACTGCGGCATCTGGAACAAATGTTAGAATAACAATAGATATAAGATATACAATAGACTAATGGAATACTGTATTTTAAATGAAATAAAGTTAGTTAATGGAAATGTTAATTTTACTCCATTGGGTTATTTAATTAATATGGAGGACTGTGCTTTAATCAATAGCAACTATGAATCAACGTATGGAAATTGGATTGATAACAATAGGTCAGATTTACAGAGTGGGGCAATTAACATTTCCGTATTCTTTGATACCACTCCTGCAGTTTATGAGGCACATCAAATTACCACATCTGTGGAGGGAATGGGATTAAATGAAATAACTGATATAAACCCATACATATAATGGCATTAGTAGAAGGAAATAGAACGACAGATGTAAGAGTACCAGCAGGTAGTAGTTATTCATTTAGCCATAACCAAAATACTGGTTCTGATGGATGTTTAGTTATAATAGTATCTGCACCTGCAGTATCAACAAGTAGTGTTACTTATGGTGGAGTTAGTATGACTAATAAAAGAAATCAATCTACACCATATTCTACTAACTGGACAGTTTGGGAATTAAAGAACCCACCAACAGGTGTTAATACAGTTGCTGTTACTTTAAGTGGTGGAAGTTGGAATAGTACTTCAACAGTTTGTTACTCATTTACTGGATCAAATGGAGTTGGGGTAACTGCTTATAATGGTACACAAGCTAATCCATCAACTACAAGCCTTACAATATTAGCAAATAGTATGATATTAGGTTCATGTATTGGAGGTAACAGTACTGCTGCTTATATTGAGATACCACAAGGTACAAGTAGACCTGTTGACTGGAACCATAATATTAATAACTTTACATGGGGTGGTATAAGTCCATCATTAACATCAGGTAGTAAAACGATAGAGGGTGGCGCCACTGCTACAAGTGTTATAATGAGTATTGAGATTACAGAATTGGCAGTAGCAAGAAGAAGAATAATAATTTGTTAAATATGAAACCCAAATCTAATTTTGAAAGAGTTGCATTTATAGTATTAATGGGTATATTTATGTACCTATTTAATAGTTGCACAATTAATAAAAAAATAGACTATAAAAAACATCCTCACTATCCTTATATAATTGAATAACTATGGAATATAAACCTTACACATCACCTTATAAGAATCAACTATTTGGATATGAATTTAGATTCTTTAGTGAAAAATCAGTTTGGAAAAACTACTTAAAACAAGCAGAGGATTTTAACTTAGGTATATCATTTAGGAATAATCTTGAAATGATATTTAGAAGTAGGTATTGGGAAACTAGAGGGTTTGATGGTAAGACATTTATCAAAGATAGATATGCAGGTAACTTATCTGTATTCTTTCACGATTATCCTTCACGTATGGGGTTTGGTTGTTATGAGAATGATGTTATATTTTTATATATCGAATTGTGTAGCGGTAATAGTGAAGCCTGGGCATTAACGCAATTTCAAGTAGTAAGAATGGCTAGACCATTTTTTAATTTTAGAGATTATATAAAAGGAAAAAGGCAAGAAAAACCTCAATGGATAATTGATTTATACAATGAAGTTAGTGCTAGATTATTTACAGAATTTAATTTGGTTTATTAGTATGAAAAAGTTTGATATTTTTACATTAGAAGAGTTTTTAAAAAACTTTCCTACTATAACACAAAAGTTAACACGTTGCACAATTCATGTAAGTGATAGCCCTGTTAATAGGGGAGATAAAGCAGAACAAATTGAATTGTGGCATAAACAAAGAGGGTTTAAAGAAATTGGTTATCATTTAGTTGTTTTACCTAATGGAAACATACAAATAGGTAGAGATATAAATAAAACAGGAGCGCACGTAAGAGGATTTAATACTGGTAACTTAGGCATTTGTTTAATTGGTGGATTTAAAGGTAAAGATGAAAGAACTGATGAACAGAAAAAAACTTTAGCGTATTTGATAGTAGAATTAATTGATAGAAAAATATTAAGTCAAGAACAGTTTTTTGGGCACACAGATTTAGACAAAGGTAAAACTTGTCCTAACTTTGATGTAAAGAAATTCGTAAAGGAAGAAATTGGCAATTATATATTTTAACTAAATAGTTATGATTAATTGGATAAAAGGTATCTTTGATAAAAACTCTAACGTATCTAGTAAAAGATTTGTTGGAGTAGTATTAGTATTATGGGCATTATTAATTAGTTCATACTATATAATTAAAGTTCAATTTGATGGTGTTGAAAGCAGTACTACTATTTCAATAATTGAATTTAGTATAGTAACTGGTGCAAGTTTATTAGCAGGTGGCACAATTGCAGAAAATATAAAATTAAATAAAGATTAAAGTAGTGTAAATATTAACTAATTTTTTATTTTTGTAAACTTTAATATATATCTATATATAATAATGAAAGAAATAGACGACTTCACAAAATTAATATTAAACGAGTTAGAGCGTAATAGAAATGCAATCGACAAGCTAAAGGCGGATATTGATTTAAAATTTGAGAATTTACGCCGTGACATTGCTAAGGTTCACACTACCGAAAAAGAAATTCAGGATATAAAAGTTTGGCAAAAAGAGGTAACCGAAACATGGTCACCTAGACAAATGAAAGAAGTTAAAGATGAGGTTTACGATCAAAAAAACAAATGGTCTAAAGCAATAGGGTTATTAATTGCTATTGAATTAGTCGTAGGTTTTATAATTTCGTGGATTTTAAAACAAATTTAGTATGAAATCTTTGAGTAATATTGAAGAAATCAAGTCTTTAAGCGACAAAATAAGCTTATTATTTAAGCAAAATGAGTTGCTAAGGTTGGCAATTAATACTAGCCACGAGGGTATTGCTATCCTTAACGAAAATGGCGAGTATATTTATCTCAATGAAGCTCATGCAGAAATGTTTGGTTATACGGTTGAAGAATTGACAGGTAAAAAATGGGAGATATTATACAAGCCTAATGATGTTGAATATTTTAAAACGATAGTTTTTCCTATTATATTTGCTAATGGCAAATGGAACGGAAAATATATTGGTTACGCAAAAAATGGTGATGAAGTAAAAGAAGAAGTTTATTTAACTTTGTTGCCGAATAATTACTTAGTTTGCACATGCAGAAATATATGAGAAATAATATTATAATTATAGGTTTAATGGTAGTTTTATTTTTAATTACTTTTAAAAAATGTGGAGTAAAAGTAACTGAAACTAAGACTGAATACATACAAGGTAAAACTGATACTGTATATGTAACTAAAACAGTTTATGCACCTAGTATTCCTGCAACAATTGTTAGAGTGGTTAGGGATACGATAATCGACAGTATCCTAATTGTGCAAGCTAACGAATATTTAACTGAATATAAGGATACGTTAATTGATATGGAAATTAAACAAATTGTGAATGGTACATTACTAAATACAGATATAAAATACACAGCGAATATTCCTTCATACCACAGAGTTGATACGGTTAAAATAACTAATGTAATACAACCAAGAGGAATTTACATCGGTACACAATTTGGATACCAAAACATCACCCCAAAAGCTTCTTATTTATGGGATAGATACCAGGCGGAAGTAGGATTTAATATTTATAATAGAACCCCAACAGTAGGTTTATCCGTTAAATTTTAGTTTATCATAACGCTCAAATACCTTTTCCCATTTAGGTATCTTCCTTAACTTTTCTCTATCACTTGTTTCCCAAAGCATATGCTCTTCAATTGTTTTAAGCATTATATTATCTTTATTTAATCTATGTTCAGGAAAAGCACCTTTAGATAGTAAATGTGAAAAATAAGCAACATTAAAGCTACCTAGTGGCTCACCTGATACTTCTGAATAGTGAGGTCTTTCTTTCCATATCTCAATAAACATATCTAATTCTTTTCCCATTTGATAATGTAGTTTAAGGTTATAGCTTTTTTAAAGTGTGTAACCTTCTCGCTTGAAACTAAACGCTTACAAATCATAGCTTCGGATAGGTTATGTTTACCTGCACACACAATTTGGATATATTTCTTGCGTATATCACAAGGTAAACTACGTATCTTTTCTTGTTTAATTAATAAATACTCTGGAAGAGTAACGCTAACTGTTTCGATGTCTTTTCTTTCTATTATCATGACTATTTATTTTTTATCTCTTCAATTATTAATTCCTCTATTGAGTGTAAGGTTTTGCTTTCTAAGGTTATTTCCATTCCTAAGTGTGTAACCTCCTCAATTTTAACTGTAACATCCATCCATTTCTCTCTAGGTGTAGTAACTCCATCACCTGTTTCATACTCATCAATTTCATAAGTAAATTCAACTTCTAATTCAATTTCACCAGGAAAAACTAAATGCGAATGTTTATCAATTAGTTTTACGTTAGCAATACATCCTTCTACGGATACTTCTATTTCTCTATTGGTTTTTGCTAGTGCATTCGATAAGAATTGTGCAAACTTCAAAATAGGCGTGTACTTAATCTTCTTCATTGTTCCGTTTTTATTCTGTAAAAATTTATATGGAGTAAAAGATTTTTTAAAAAAACTAGGTATCTTAACTAAATTCACAAAGATTTTATGTTTCTCGTAAACCCATTTTAGATTAATCATAACTTCTCTAGTCATATTTTTAAAATCAAATTCAGGTTTAATCTCTATGTAGCTTACATATTCTTTATCACAATATAATGGTGTTTGGGATTTTTGTTTTGCTTCAAATTGTGTAGCGAATATACCTATTGCTTTAGTATCCCAAAGTATTTCAAAATCGTATGTATATTCGTGAGGGTGCAACACAAATTGTGTAGCTAACTTACCTTTTACATTAACGATTCTTTCTACTTTATCCGATAACAATATTGGTTTAGGCTCATAAACATATTCAACAATAAACCCATGCTTGCACAATTCATCTAACCACAACGCAAAAAACTCCTCTTCCTTTGATTTATATTTATACTCCATAAGTAGTTAAGTAATCATACAGCTTACCTGCATCAGTTAATAATATTTTATTTTCAACTCCATTATCTATATGTGTAATAGATAAGTCTGTACGTTTACCAAAATCTAAATCGTACATATAGTATTCAATTGTGCAGTGTACTTTACCATCTTTATCAATGTAAGGAGGAAATACTTGCTGTAATGTTCTAACTACAATATCAACAAATTCACCACCGATAAAATCTATATTACCACCTAATTGTGTAGATAATACATTGGTTTTGTTTTGGTATTGTCTATAATGCTTTTCAATACTGTTCATTATAGAAACAAATTCTTCCTTTTCCATTATAAATGTTTAAAAGTGTTTAAAATATCTTGGTATGATCCTTTATTGATTAATTCATTAAATGATTTAAACTTAATACTCATTTCCGAAGCAATCAAAGCACCTATAAGTACATTCTCATCAAACTTCTTTACAGATTTAAGCCACGTAATAATCTTTTCTCTCTCTGCTTTAGGTCTGATACTATTATTTCCTAATTCAGCAAATACTGGTATGTTACTTTCATCAAACTTAACTTGTTTAGGTTTTACTACATCAGTAATACCTAATTGTTTCTTTTGTAAAGTTTGCTCAATTAAGTTTTGTGCAACTTCTTTACGCTTTTCAATGTTCACATCCTTTAATTGCTCTTTTGCAGTTTCTATTTCTTCTTTAGAGGCAATATCAGTAGTTTCTTCATCTTTGATACCTGCAAATGATAAAGCTCTACCCACAGCAGAAGTTTCAGCATTTTCGATAAAGTGTAGGTAGTTAATATCACCAACTCCTTCTGTTTCCATTGCGTGTGCAGTAAATGATTTACCACCAATTTCAACCGTAGCTTTAACAATAGCGTATAGCTTTTCTTTATTAACGCTATCTAGTTTTTTATCAATCTTAACTATTTCGGTGTTGATATTAACATCATCCCATAATTTTTGTTCTTTTAGTTCAACAATACGTTGTTTAACTTTTTTGTATTTTTGATTAAAATCTTTGTCCATTTTTTAGTTTTTAAAATTACCTATTGAGTTTTTATCTAATATAAACCAAAGCCACCCTTCAAATTCACTTTTAAATGAATCATATATGTATTCATCTTTAGGTTTATTAGTAGTGTATATACCTTCTATAAGGTACATTTTGTTGGTTGTAATAGTCTTTTCGTTATCACCACAATTTGCAGTTATCTTCCAACTACCGTAACCATTCATTCTAACAGTAAAGTATATGTTTACATCATACTCCTTGTTGTCTGGCATTGTTATTTTCATATATCTAATTGTGTATCGTTTACTAATTCTAATTGGTTATCATTAAGCCATGAAACTAATTCAGTAGCGTATTGCCCATCAGATACTTTTGTTATAATAGTTTCCTTACCTATTTTTTCTCTACTCATATCTGTAATGTAAAAATCACCTTCTTCTTTAATGATAGGAAATGTTATTGATAAATCTTTGTATTCATCTTTACGGATTTTTAATTTAGATCCGTAATTAACTATCCTTACCTTGTCGCCTATTTTAAATCTCACTACTTATAATTCTTAATGTTAACTCCAAAATAAGCTCTACTACCTGGATTATTTCTATGTACTACCCTACCTTTATCACCAAAAGTAAGTTCCTCATAATCTTTCATAATATAAAGCAAGTGATTTTTAATTAATTGTTTTTTAGTTGATAATTCCTTTTCTTCTTCAAGAATATCTTTATAAGCAACAGCAATTTGGAAATCATCATCAGTACCAACTAATTCTTTAGCAATACTACCTTCCTTATATTTTTCTTTCCAAAAATCCTCGTAACCTTTATTTTGTTCAGGTTCAGGTTCTAAGTTATCTAATTGCTCTCTTAATTGTTGTTTTTTATCATTATCAAAAGTTATTTCTAACTCATTGTAAATAGGTCTAGCTTCAACAACTAAATCCCAAAACTCCTTAGTTTCTTTCAATACCATTTCCTTTACACTATCAACCATTTTAATAGGGTAAACTTGAAAATCAGTACCACCTTTTAGTGCAGCAATCTCACAGTAATCACATTCCCAGATAATCATTTGTTGGTGAGTTTGGAATATGTATCTAACAGGCAATCCTGTTTCGTACTTTTCAGCAGCAGCTAAAGAGATAGTTTTAATCTCTAAAGGATACGAAAAATTCACAACCTCACCACTAAATGGATTTACTTGCCCTTCTGGTACAAGAAAGTCAAAAGATGCAGAAAGATAAGGATACTTAATATTAATAGCATAACAGTTTAAATCTTGAAATTCACGAATAACATTTGCGTTGTATCTATTATCGATATACCCTTCTTCCGAGCCATCATAATACTTCCAAGCATTAGCAACATTACGTTCTAATTCTAACCCCCAAAAGGTAAATTTAGATTTTATTTCAGGAAATTTAGCACCTACTTTACTCCAAAACAATTTAGCTCTTACTCCATACTCATCATAACCACCTTCACAAGCAGTTGCAGTTTCAGAAGCACCTAAAGTGTTTTTTCTAAATTCATACCAGTCTATGTTCTTTGTGCCATCAGGATTAAACTGATTAATAAAAAAGCCATATACTCCTTCCTTTAGTTTTTTGCAGTATTTAGCATATTGTGTAAGGTGCGCCAATTCTTTTGGAAAATCTTTCATTGTTTATTTTTTTTACTAAATTAAGGTTACTATTTTAAATTGTGCAAGGTTTTTAATTGATTGTTTCTATCAATAATAAAGCGTTAATAGATTTAGTCTATATATGCTTAAATAGTTTATCAATTATTTGGTGTCGTTCTTTATTTTCAACGTTGCACAATTTTCTAATTAGCTCAACTGTATGTATAGAAGCAGTTAAATGGTAATCGTTTTCGGTTAGGTTGTCGTGGTCTAATTGTGTAAGCTCCGAACCAAAAACTTTAGTATCTTCACCATTGGTATAAATATACGCTATATCCATTACTTATCCTTTACAAAAGTACCATTAACCATTTTACCTGTACGCTCCTTAATTACGTTGTATGCGATGTTTACACAATTATTAATATCAACCCCCTTTAACTTACAAAGAAGCGTTAATACCACTACACAATCACCCACAGCATCTTTAAATTCTTTTTCGTTATCGGTTACTATGGCTTCGTGTAATTCTAATACTTCTTCCATTAATTTTTCAAATTGTGTACGCACCGTAGCTTTATCTAAAATGCCACGTTCTTTACCCCATGCTACTATAAGGTCAAATAATAAGTCTGTATTCATTATCTAAAAGGATTTGCTTTAATTTCACTTGGATTAATTTTCTTTACTTCTCTGTACTGGTTTCTGTACTTTTCATATATATTCATGCGTGTAATATATTCAGGAGTACAAAATCTGTAATCACATTCGGAATGAAATGGATCATCTTTTAATGCTTTAAACACTTTTATATCATCCTCCGAAGTGTAACCTGCTTTTCTTAATGATTTAAACTGCCTTTGTGCCTTTTGGTCTGCATACTTAAAGTTACGTTCCAATATTGAATTAAAATCATCAACAAATATGCGATAATCTTGTTCCTTGTTTGTACTATGGATTAAATCCCATATCAAATCAAAGTGTGTTTGTTTAGCATCTTTAAAGCTATCCAAATAAATCTGGTTAATCTTTGCCTTTTCCATTTTCTTTTATTACTATTTCTTTAGTTATTAATTGTTCTGTGATTTCCAATTGTGTATGCACCAAATCAATTGTATTTATAAAGCTTTGTAAACAATGTTTTCTTGCTAATTTCCCATCATTATCAAAAAATACTTGTTCAAATACATAGGTTAAATAGCTTTCACCTTTATAAAACAATCTTACGTGCGTTGATAGTTCAAATGAATTGTCTGTTTCAACTATCTTTAGGTCAGGATATATTTCCATAGTATAATGCCCCCGAAGGGGCAGTATTAATTAAAATGGTAAATCATCATCACCTTCTTCTTCACTAGCCTCATAAACATTAGGCTTTACAACTTCCGCAGGTACACTATCTTTAACAGTCATTATACTTGCTTTAGGTTGTTGCACAATTTTAGATATGACACCAGGTAAAATTTGCGTTAATAAGTAGTTATCCAACTCCTTATACACTCTGATAATATCATCACCTACTTTATGTTCAGTAACATACTTAGCAGATAACTCTTTCATATCTAAACCCCATTGTAGTTTATCACTACTATTATTGGCTTTAGTTACTAGGATGGGAAAACCATTATCTCCCATTTTAGTCCAGAATGATAAATGGTTTAAGCTTTCTGCTGAATGTAAGCAAGAAATTAATTGCCTTGAAATATTACTCATACCCATATTCAAGAAATATCTTTCTGCTGCAATATCATCACGCAGGATAATTTCTAACACAGGTTTTTTCTTACCTTCATGCTCAATTTCTTTAACTTTGATAGTTTCTAGCAAGCCTTCAAAAGTTTGTTGCTTATCAACAACTTCGTACTTGTCGCCCTTTTTTTGTTTAAATTCAAAGAAACATTCTTTGCTTCCTTTTTTCAATCCTACCAACTTTACATAAAAGTTAGTGTAGTTGTCTTGCTGATTTCCTCTAGCCATTGTTTGATTTGATTTAGTTATTACTTGATTTATTTATTTTTAGAAAGGAGCTGTTATATCAGTCCATTTAGATAATCTACTTTTAGGCTTTTCTTCAATTTCTTCTTTAATTTCCATTTGCTCCCCAAAGATAAACCTTTTTTTGAATATACCCAATAAAGGATTTCTATTTTGTTCATCAAAAAAACCTATAAAACCTCCATAGTTAGTTAATCTTAATTTAAAAGCATTACCATCTATCATTGGTTTACCACCAGTAAAGGTTTCTTTTACTTTATGCACATCAAAAAACGTTACGTTATTTTCAGTTTGGTGTTTAGTATAACGGTGTAATACTACAAAGTTATCAGCTTTAGCTACCCATTTACCACCACCTTCTGCTTGTGAAGAAATAGGAGGTTTTCTTAATCCTTTAAAATCTCCTGATGCCTCTACTGTTCTTAACGCATCTGTTACTGGGTGCATATTTAACCATATACTGCAATTTATGTTTTTGCTCCATTGTTTGAATTGTGTAGCCACGTGGTGATGATATTCGTGTAACCCCATGCGCCTATCTAATCCTTCCCAATTGTATGATAAAGTGTTGTATGGATCTATCATCAATACCTGATATTCGCCCTTTAGTAAAAACGATTCAGCAACTTGTAGTATTTGGTTATACGCTAATAACTTTTCATTTTCAATTATCACAAAGTTTTTATCGAACCATTCGTAAGAAATCTCTTTTTCCTTTTCAGTAAACAAACTCATTTTTTTACCTACTAAAAATTCCATCATTTGTTTCTGTACTACCCAAGCATCGTTTTCTGTTGAGTAGATTATACATTTCCAATTGTGCAAGATATTAGCAAGTACACACATATACCAAAGTATTGTAGATTTACCTATATTCTCATGTCCTAAAAACACATCAAATTTACCTTGCTTAAACATATAGTATTCATCTAATGATTCATACCCAGTTGATAAACCCATTGCATATTCACCACGTAAAAACTTCTCAATCTGTTCCTTATTTTTATTAGTTTTAGCGACATATTTTTCAGGCTCAAACGTTTCAGATAAAATCTCAAAATCATTTGATAACTTCTTTTTAGGTTTATCACCATATCCCATTTCAAGTAACTTCTTACCTGCTAGTGAAAAATCACCACCACATTCTAGTACCGCAAATACTCCTGATGCAGGATAACCTTTACCAACTTCAAAGGGCGTATTGCTTGAATGAGCTACAAACAGTTTAACATCTTCTTTAATGTTTCCTGATTGTGATTTACCTCCTGGTCGTTTGATGTAGATTTTATTTTTAATACGTTTAGTAATTGTGTAGCCATTACGAGTAAACAAATCAGCCATATCAGAAGCAGTAGTTTGTTCGTTGTAGGCATCCCAAGGCTTTTTACCTTCTTCCCAAACAGGTAAGGAAACTTTTTTCTCAATTATTGTTTCCTCTTCCATTAAGTCCATTGCCTTAGCACAACACATGATAATATCTCTATCCTCTTCTGTAATGGTAGGTATTGTTTCAAAGCTTCCTTGTATAATTGTGTAGCCATCACTAGGGTATGTTGCAACATAACCACCTTCTCCTCTAGTTTCAATTAACGTTGCACGTTTACTATTACAAGTATTTATAGCTTTTTCCTTTTCAACTCCATCAGCTTTTAACTGTAAAAACAAAGCGTTTTTTTCTTCCTTAGTAAAACTTCTTTGTGCAAGTTTTTTATTACCTTCAATTACACCACATTTGTAATAGATATGGTAACCGTTGTTAACAGTCTTAATGATGCACAATTTGGAATAGGTTTCCTCTGATAAATTATCTTTCAACAACTCCGAATACTCTTTCCATAAATCCTGATTTAATTCATACTTACAATCAACATCAATAACCTCTAAATTGTTTGAAGCTTTACCACAAGATACCCCTAAGTATATAAATAGCTTTTCTGTTTCATCATTTAATGGAAACGGATTAGTATGATTAAAATCTGCCCATGAATAGGTATTAATGACACCTCCTTTTTTAAAGTTAGGTTCTTTATTCCTGTTTAGTGGGAAAATTGTGTAGCCTAGTGCTTGTATTTTTTTTATATATTCAATCATTACCAAAGGTATTTATATTCTTCTCTTTTCTGTATGTTGTAAATCTTCTTAAAATTCGGCAAATTGTGTACCCTACAAATATCCGCTTTTTTTTCTTTACGCTTTAACCTTGCGATTATATCCTTAACTATTTCAATATCCTCACTTTCAACTATCTTTTTATCCACGTATTTAAAGCCAAATAGTGCTGTACCATTGTATTGCTCACCTCTACTTTTTTTACTCCTTAAAACCGAAGTAGTACGCTCTGCAATAATATTACGCTCCAACTCACTAAAGCTTGAAAGCATAGTAATAAACCACCTACCTAAAGAACTTGAGGTATCCATACTCATACCTCCCATATCAACAAAGGTCAATGCACAATTATTCTCTGTGAAATGATCCAAAGAATTTAAACAATCTAGAACATTCCTAAACATCCTATCTAGCTTTAATGTAATAATATTTACATCTTTAATACTTTTAAGTTGTTTACCTCCCTCTCTAGTGAATAGTTTACTGCTTCCTGATATGTTTATATCTTTGATAACGCCATCAATTGTGTAGCCATGAAAATTACAGTATGCTACACACTTTTCTTCTTGCATCTCAACCGAATTAGCTTGGTCATCAGTTGAAACTCTTATATACACAATTGCCTTCTTCATATTATTTTAATTGTTCATGTAATAATTGTGCAAGCATCTCACACATTTTTCTTCTTGTTGTTGGTGTCTTAAATACTTTAACGTGTTGATTACCTTGTAATCTTTGTGGTGAAACATAGTGAGGAACATTTAATTGTAACCAAACAAAGTAATCCTCATAAGTTTCACAATCCTTAATTGTTTTCGGTATCTTTGTATCCATACTTTTCTAACTGTGGTAATATCCTTAAATAAAACTTCTCTGTTAATTTTCCTCTGCGTATAACTACATCAACTAATTCACGCCTAATTCCTATTTCCCTAAATAAACCATTCCTGTTTATACCTGGCTGTTCAAGGAACTTAATTAAATCTGGTAATTTTTCGTTTACTTTTTTCATTGTATTTTTTTTCAAAGTTACTTAATTTGTTTCTAAAAATAAAATAATTTTATATATTATTTATCTATTTTATTTTGTTTTTAATAGATTTTATCTAACAATAAGCTTCATGGTCAACAAGCTTCATTTCCTCTTTTAGCATTTCAAATTTGCTAAACCTCCAAGTTGCAAATGCAGGTTCTTGTACTCTATTAATTAATTTAAAGAATTTAGGAAAATTGTGTACCTCTTCTAATAATAGTGCTGGTACTATTCCATCGTTGTCTAGGATTTCTCTAATTGTGTAAACTTCTCCTTTTACAATCCAATTTTCAAAATCGTTTTTAATTTCTTCTAATTTGTCTGGATCAATTCTATCATTGATACAAACTACTTTATCACCTACACGCATTTTAGATAATCATTTAAAAGTTTAGGATTATAGTTAATATTTTCGTATTCTGATTTATAGTGGATAATACTTGAATGATGGCGGTTAATTAGTTTACCTATTTGTTGTAACCTGTATTCGTGTGTCAAGGCGATAATTGTGTAAACTATTCTAGCACGTACAAATTCTTCTGCTCTAGTTCTGCCTTTAACTTCATTTGGGTGTACGTTTAATCTGTTGCACACTTCATTAAATATATCCAACAAAGGCTTTCTAGAGTGCTTATCTTTGTTTAAGTATTTATGTATTTCTTTTTCATAATCAAAATCATAGTTATTTATTAATCCTTTATCGTTAAGGTAAAATAAAAAATCCATTAAATCTTTTTTCTTCATGTCTTATTCTTTTAAATCATTACTTTTTTAACATACCAACTATTAGTTAACCATTTTACCTGATTCACTTCCATATTCCAAAGGTTTAAATCTTCAAACATTTGCATATCCATTAAGTAATCATAAACGCTTTCAATAGTAGGACTAACTAATGCGAGGATATTGTTGTTATCGTAGATTTTGAAATATTGTTCTTTCATTTCACACAAAATTTGTTGTTTAACTGTTTTATCATTCTTTCAAAGTCAAAAGGGTAGCTAGTTTCTTCCATTAATAGGTCAAAACAAGCTTCATCGCTCCAGTCAGGTTTAAAATACTTCACGTAGTCAACCGCTGTAAAGTTGTTTTCTGTGGCGTATTCTAGTGTTAGTGGTTTCATTTTTATAGTATTATGTTATTGTATGTTTCTTGGTAATACTCTTTAGGGGTTAAACCGTTTGAGTGATGAAACATACCTTCTTCAAATGCTTTTTCTATTTGTTCATTTTCTTTTGTCATATAATGCTCACATAATTCTATCGCTTTCTCTATACCGCCTTGCTCCATATATTCATCTCTATGATTAGAGTTTAATTTTTTTATCTCTAACTCTAAGTCTTTTATTAATTCTTGTATTGCTGTTTTCATAACTTTTCTTTTTTCAAATATTTATCTAATTCAACTTTATCAAGTGCTTTTTTTAATCGTTCTTCTGAAATTTTGAAATAGTGTTCATCAAGTTCAACGCCAATATATTGTCTGTTTGATAATAAACTAGCAATACAAGTTGCTCCAATACCCATAAAAGGCTCAAAAATAATATCATTTTCGTTTGATGAATTTTGAATTAAAACTTTCATTAAGTCGATAGGTTTTTCGGTATCGTGAATTGTTTTTCCGTCTTCTCCTTTCATCTTTTTATTAGGGAATTGCAAAACATCAGAAGTACCGCAATCATTTATCTTTTTATGCTCTCCTTTTCTTAGCATAATTACATATTCAAATTGTGACATATAGGTTTGCCCCATTATTTTATTATCCTTTACCCATATAAGATTTTTAATGAAATGAAATTTTTGTTTTTTATCTCCATTAAAATACATGGTATCAATAACTTTTAAGTAATTTGTTATATTCTTATTGTTTGTCATAATATAACAATGTGAATTATCTTTAAGTATATTGTAAAATCTCGGCAACCAATCTTCAATTTCTAAATCATTAGTTTTAAATATTTTACCGTTATTAACTTCTTTCTTTTGAAACATACCCCCACTATTTCCACCATTACCCCTTGCCGTAATTTTATATGGAGGGTCTGTTACAATTAAATCAACTTTATAGTTTTTAGCAATCATCCTGTCCATTATTGCTATTGCGTTGTCATTAAATATTTTGTTCATTTTACTTTATTTTAATTTTTCAAATATTTATCAAGTTCAACTTTATCTAATGCTAAATCTATCTCATCAATCAAAGCATCAACAACTTCATCGCCTAAAGTGTTTCGCATTGATGTTTCAATCCTTGCGTTTACCTTTATAACCGTTTCAATAGTTAGACTTAACCCCTTAACCGCTTCTGCTATTTTCTTATCAACTACTTTTTTGTTAGGTTTTGATAAAGTATCGTATTTGTAACTTTGCTTTAAAGTATGGGTGTTCATAGCTATAATATCAGCCTTGCAACCGCTAAACATAAGTGTTTGAATTGAACATAAAGCACTTAGTTTGGTTATGTTATCTCTTTGCTCTTTAGTTAGTTTCATTTTCTTAGTGTTTTTTTAAATTTAATTATTCCAATCATTAAAATCTTGTTCGCTTATTTCCATTATGTTGGTAATAACGCATTCTTTTATTCCTTGTTTTTCTTTTATATAATCAACTGTTGTTTTAAGATTTAAAAAACATCCGTCTGTTGAAAAATCAGTAAAACCTACAAAGATGTTTGAATTAATTTTACCTGAATAAGAAACTATAAAGTATCTTTTGCTATTTTCTTTGTATGGCTGTTTTAAGTCTTTTATTTCCATCTCTCTAAATATTTTTTAATTAATAATTCTTTATCCTTTGTCTTGTTTTTAAACTCCCAATAATTAGATCCATCTTCCAGCTCCAAAATACAATTTATTTTTTGCCTTAAATATTCGGCATAGTCAAACCTTTGCTTTATTTGTATATTGTTAGATGGTGCAAAGGCTAGGCTTGGAAGTATTAGTAAGTAAATTAATTTCATTATTTATTCTATTTTAATTTTTACCAACCACATTCAGGTTTATCACAAATATATTTACATCTCTTACCTTCTACTGTTTCTTTTGAACAATAGCCATGAAAATTATTTTTATTATTATGCTCTTGTAAAATATTTAATAATTCTTTTAAAGTTAAATCATACGTACCTAACGTTTCATTATCCGATTTAGTAAAAAATATAATCTTCATTCCTTTAGGATAAGCTCCACATTCTATTGTAGCTTTAAGATTATCTTCTGAGACTTTTATCCGATAAGTATCAACTATTCTACTAGGGGCATCGTGTTTTAATATTTGGTTTTCTATCATTAAAGATTTAACTTGTTTATTTCTGCGTTCTAGCAATACTATTAATGGAGTTATTATTGCTAAAAATATAAATATATCTATCATAATTATTCAAATAAATAGTTTTTAATGCCTTATATAATTTAAAAAACTCTTCAATGTCCCCAAGTTGACCTATCGCAGTTAGTCATTTCTGCTGTCGCTACATATTTAATTTATGATAGTCTAACTTCAAAGCTAACACTCTTGGTTGTGTTGTGAAATATCTGGTGGTTTAATTGTATGTTTTCCACTGGTTCACTTGCTTCTCCATTAGCATTGAAGAGTTTATATTTTAATTAATATAAAATAATGTTTGTTTATAGGTTAATCAATTACCAGGAATTAACTTATGCTAAGCTTCCTGAACTTTCTCTTAGCTACATTATTTTAATTACTTTAATATTTTTTTAAACTCATTTACGTTTAAAGTAAAGTTATAATTTCCATAATCTAAATACACTTTACATTTTAAAACTTCTTTATTTGTAGATTTTAATAGTTTTGTTAAAACTCTATTATCATAACAAACATTATCAAATGTCATTAACTTTACAGTTTCTTCATTTTCTATTTTTAATTCTACAAATACATTTTCTTCAAATTGTGCTTCATACTCACCATGTTCATAAAACGTAAAAGCTAATAAACTATCTGCTGGACTATACGCAATTTTTACTTTTAATTCATAATCTGTATCAGTTCTATATATTCCATCTTCAATTGCTAAATATCCAAATTGTGTAGAGTCTATTGTACCAAATTCATTACTGAAATAAGCTTTTTTAAAGTAAGGATCTACTACTACAGTTTCTTCTGTTACAGTTGTTGTTGAACAAGATAATAATACTAATGATGATAATGAGATAAATAATTTTTTCATTTTAATTAAATTTAAGGTTATTGATTTTTATTTGATTTACGCATTTTTATCAGGTAATAAAGCAGGAGGATTAAATCCTTCAAAATCTATTTGTTCTGCCCAATCCAAATTGTGTACTGGCATCCTCACTTCATATACTCTATCCGTATTGTGCATCTTACACAATATAATTTCAAAGTTTCCTGCGTGTAGCGATAATGTTAATAATTGTTTAGGGTTATTTACAAATAAAGCTACATATTCCTTTGGTGAGTAAAGTAGATTAACGCTTTTTTCAATTGTGCAATCAAATCCGTAACTCATTAATTGAATGTACTTTTTGTAAACTTCTGTTTCCTGGATTTTTTTCTTCATGATTATATTAAATTAAGTTGGTTACACAATTTAAAATCGAATAATACATCCCCAATATACCATCATAATATTCCTGGTTCTGTTCTATTTCGATTATATCAGTAGCATTATTACCTGATAACAATCTACTATCTAAAAAAGTCTTGTAAACGTTGCCTTCGTACTTCTTACCTGTTTTTAAACAATAAGCAAATGTATAATCTTGAAGTAGGAAATATCTATCCTTTACCTTAAATACATTTTGTAATATGTTTAACTTTTTACTTATCATTGCCTAACTTTTTTTCAAAGATATATACTTTTTATTATTTATTCCAAATTTCAAATAATTTTTTATCTATATTGTGCAGCGTTTTTATAGATTTTGTTTATATTGTTGGTTTAATTCTGATATGTATTGTTTGAATTGTGGGTAATACTTCTTTATTGTTTTTATATTCATACTCGATACTTTTTGTAATGATACTTGTGATATTTTACCTTCTTTTTTAAAATCCCAATTTTCTATAAATGAGTAAATTTTCTGTTTACTGTTATCAACTCTTTTTTTATTTACTTCTGATGCTACTATTTCTAACTTATCTTTCATACTATATCCTGAATCGGAGTTAAATAAAAATTTACGCTTTCTTTTTGAGTATATAGGTTTCAATAATCCGTTATTTTTGTACTCAAAAACAGATTTTACTGCATTAAATATTTCATTTTTACTTAATGGTTCTACAAACATAACTGTATTTACATTGGAAATTATTTTTATAGTTAAGTTGATTGATAATTCGGGATTAAGCCATACGAGATTATTTATATAACTTAATAAGCTGTTATTTCTATTACCTTTTAATATCTTTTTTTTTGGAACATAACACTCTACATAATCATAACCTTCCCAATCTATTTTGTACGATATTCCTTCTGTTTCTTTTTTTGATAACTCATCTATATTATTGTATCTAATTTTCTGAAATCCCTTTTTTTTGTTCCTACCTAATTTTAGTCCCATTACGGTTCTATATACTCTTTTATCTTCTTCTTTTTTATGTAATAGGGACTGTAATGGATCTTTTTTTTCTTTTACCAATTTAGTGGGTGCTAAGTTAGTATCACTTAAAGTATAATTATTACTGTTAAATTCCTCACTATCTAGGTTAATGTAAATATCCTCATCGTAGGATAATATATTGTATTGTGTTTTTTTAATAGCGTTAATATCTATAAAATCAATTATGTTCAAATCTTTACAGATACCAATATAAGTTTCTTTAAAGTTGTTTATATCAATATTTTTTACCTTAACTATAATCGCATAACCTTTACCTCCAAATGATTTGTAGTAAGAAAATACCTTTTTTTTGTTAATGGTATTAATATTAAAATCTTTACTATCTACATCAATATATATAAATCCAGTAGGTTTAATTATATTTTTATCGTTTTTAAATCCTTTAAATAAAAAGTTAAACGTAGTACAAGGTAAAATCTTTTTAACTGTATCGTAGCACGTAATACCGTTTCTTGCGCTAATAATTAAATCTGAATACTTTGATTTTTTAATTTGGTCAAGCCAAACTTGAATAGGAATAGTATCTTTTACTTGTGGTTTACTAACACACTCATAGGTATTAATCATAGTTTACGTTTTATTATCTTGTGTTGTAAGTTTTTATTTCCTGTTTTAAAAAATGATGCTTCGGGCAAAGTAGCAACTCAATGCCCTAACATCTAAACAAGACAATAAAACAATTAAAAACTAATTAATACAATCAATTTTTAAACTTACAATTGCAAAACTACTTATTTTACTTTGGATAAACAAATAAAACCTCATTTTTTTTTGTTTTTAATCAAAAAACACTTTATATTTGCATTCTGTTTTGGGCATAGTTTTAACCGATTAATGAGTTCCTTTTGATTAAGGTGATTTGTTAATCGGTTTTTTTTTAAGGTTCGGGAGCTACTTATTTATTCGCATAAAAATAAATGAAACACAAAAAATCCAGCTCCAGGATAAAAAAGCGTATATAAAAACACTACTACAATTAAATTATAAGCTATTTATTTTAATCCTAACAAACTTTTATATCGTTTTGATATACTTATACCATTTACAAAAAGATAATGGCTTAAAACAAATAAAAAAGCCTAACTAAATTAATAGCTAGGCTTTTGGTTATGGATACACAATTTAATTATTCAAAATTAAAATCCTTATAAAACATATTACTTTTATGTTTTTGTTTAAAAAATTCCTTTAGTTTATTCGCATTATCCAATTGTATTTGATTAATGCAGGATAGTACACAATTTACTACCTTTAAATAATCCATTTGGATACTAACATATTCCTTGTTATAAAAATTACCCTTTACCATTGTTTAAGATTTTAGTTAATTGTGTAACCTCCTTAATTCAGAAGGCTACACAATTTTAATTATTTTAATATACTCAACAACTCTAATACATTACTGTTATTACTCATGCTAACATTAAATTGATATTTAGCTTCGGTTACTGTATTATCTTTTTTGAAATAAATATCTATCAATCCGCCAATTTTATAGTGTTTTGAATCACCATTATCATGCGTTAAATACTTATTTAATTTTTTCAAAAACAAAACCGTTTCCTTCTCTATTTTAGCAGTATGAATAATATCCTTTGCATTTTGTTTTATTAAATAATCAATTTTAGCTTTACAATAATTTATCCAGTCATTTATCTTTTTATCGCTAAAAACGCCAATTTTGTTTGGTTCAGGTTCATTAAAATTAATATTTTTAGTTAACCAAAAATATTTGTAATGAGGTGATAAATGAACTTTCCCCTTATAAATATATACGCTTAAAATATAACCATCAACAATTAAACAAGCTTGAATATTATCTAAAAAATTACACTCTAATTCAGTAGCTTTACAATAAACTATTGTTGAAACATAGTTTTTAAAATTTGTTTGTAAAAACTCTAATTCCTCTAAGGCATATTTTTTACTATATTCGTTATGACTTGAATTTTCATTTGCTTGATCTAAGGTTTTTAATCCTAAAAAATCTAATGTTACTCTGTCTGTTTGTGTTAATTCTGCATACTTTTTCATGTTTCTAAATTTTAAATGTTAATACTATTTTATTTAATTAATTCAAATTAATATTTTTATTCGCTTCAAGTATAAGCAATTCAAGATCCAAAAAAAATCTTATTTTTTCCCTTTTTTGCCCTGTTTCCAACTCAACAATAGTTAAGTTTAGGTATTCCTCCGCACATTGTACGGAGGCAATTTGTATTTTTTCGTTCATAGCTTGCACAATTAAGATAAATGATAAACATTAGATAAAACAATAGACAATTTACTCCATACATTTTTTTCAAAATCATTAGGGCAAAATGTAAATGGCAATTCATTTTTAATAAATTCCTTTGCCTCATCCAGCGAATATTCCTCAAAACCTTCAAGGCTTAAATTATACGCTCCATTTTCGCCCTGAAAAATATTTGCATTAGTTTTAAAAGTTTGGCAAGTTAGGGCAAAGTTTGAATTTTCGACAATAGTATCAGTATTCCACAATTTTTCCCTTAATATAGCTTCAAACTCCTTTTCTGTTAGATCATCACTGTATTTTGTGTAAATAGTGTTATAATTACCATCTATATCAATCTTACCTATACCACTTTGACAATCATCTTCGGTTAAACCTACTTTATCGCCATTACTTGTTAAATATTCCTCATTAACAAGGAACAAATCATTTGTAAATTCGTTTATATCTTTATCACCTAAAAAATATAAATATCCTTGATTATTAAATCTGCCACCTCGAGCAATTTTAAACGCTAAAATCATTTTTTTCATAGTTTTTAATTTTTATTTGGTTTATAATTTATTTACTTTTTTTTAGGCTACACAATTTGAAATAATAGCCTCCACAACACTTTTATGTTTATTAGATATGATCCAGCCAGGCGTTTTAATACCGTTTAATTTTAGAAAAGGATTAAACCTTGCGTTTATATTAGCATTTAGTAATTTATCTTTAATTAGTTTAGTGTCACCATATACCATAATACTCTTTTCGCTATAATCAACTATTTCAATTTTAGGTTTAACCGTTTCAACTTGTTTAACTGTTTCAACTTGTTTAACTGTTTCAACTTGTTTAACTGTTTCGGTTACTACTTGATTATTTATTTGCGCTTCAAGTTGAGCAATTTTTTCTGCCATTTGTTTTATTATTGCCTCCATATCTGTTTGTTTGTTTGTTACTACTTTTTTTGTTTTTTCGATTTGTTCAAATGTTATTAAAATTGGTTTATTGCTATTCGCATAATTAATATTAAGATTGTTTACTTTGTAGGTATCAGCTATTTTTTTAAGTTTTAAAGCGTTAAACGATATATCATGATTGTTAGGTAAATTTTTATCTTGCATTAAAGGCATTAGCATTATAGTTAAATTTTCACTTAAACTAACATTTGCCTTTTTTACATTAAATTCCTTAATTTGCCCTTCCTCCTCAAAGTAATATTTTGCCTTATTATCGTATATACTAAATTGATTAGTAACTTTATTTACAAAATTTAAAGCATCTTTATAATTTTCATCAATATTAATATTTACAGCATTTTCGATTAATTCATCTCTAATTATTACTGCATTATAATTAGGGTATTTACCAATACCGTTATCAGTTGCAATTAAATAATAATCGTTAAATTCTGCATACATGAATCTGGAGTCATATTTTATGCTTTTAGCTTCCTCTAACAAGCTAACTACTTTTGGATGTATAAACTTATCATTTACCCCCTCTAAGCCTACACAATTTGAATATTTGACCAATATATGCGCATCAGTAGCCACAACATCACCTTTATCAATATAAACGTAATTCATAACGGGACGTAACTCATCTTTACCAACAAATTTACTTGCTTGTTTTATTTTTTCAAGGTTAGTTTTTATGGCTTCTGTTATATCAATACTATTTTTTATTTGTATCTTTTCTAATTTTGATAAAACTATATCTTTATCACCAATTTCATTGGTTTTAACTAACTTACCGTTAACATTTTTAAAATTGTCAAATGTTACGACTTTAATATCATCCGTAAGGTATATTACACTACCGTTTTTTTCGTTAAACACTTTAGTTTTTTTGTTTACTAACTTTTCTAAATTTTTCATGTTTTTTAGTTTTAAAATTATTAAATTGAATTTATTAAGTTTCTATATTTTTTTGGCAAAACTTTATATTTTGTTACTTTGTGTCCACTATTCCAACTATTTATAAAATATTCCTTAATTAATATGTGTTTATATCCAGGCGCATCATGCAGGATCAAAAAACCTAAACCTAAAGTACCCTCATATATTTGCGTACAATATCCGCCTAATTCATTAACATATTTATCTATTGCATTTTCGCAAGTTTGTAAACTATAATTTTTCATGTTCATATTTTTTAATTCGTTACTACTTTTTTATGCTTGCACAATTTTAAATATTGACAATATTACCATTTTCAGTAAATATATAATCATTACAAGATATATGATCTATAATACCTTCCTCACTTGTTAAATAATCTAATTCACTTTGCAAGCTTTTCTCTAAATTTTCTTTGCAGTCATTTATTAATTGTCTAAATGTTATATCGTACGGTTTATTCAAAAATTGATACATAGGTTTTAATATATCTTCATCATAACAAACGCCAGTTAACACACAACAATTATTTACATTTATAGCAGAATAGTAAAAACTTGAAACATTGCCATTTTTGTAATAATTATTTTTTAACCTTTTATGTTTTATTATTTTTTTAATACTATTAATAAATTTAGGTTTAAACAAATCATCATATAAATTGTTTAATATCCATTTATGTAGCCTTAAACCTGTTATATCCTCATTTTCCATGTATTTAAGCTTGTAGGCTATATTTTCGTTAAACTGTTTAAACGTTTCTTGAGCATCGTAATAAATATGATCTGTATGTATTAATTCAGTATCAAAATTTTCTACTACTTTTTGTTTTACATTTTCGCTTAATTCCGAAAATTGATAGATTGCAATTGTTTTCATGGCTTTTAAATTTTAATGGTTATTACTTTTTTTTTCTTTTTTCCTCTATATCTTTTAAAATATCTTTTTTATACATTTTAACTCCAATTTTATTAATGTTTTGCAGTTTTTTAAATTCAATATTGAATTTATTTTTTAACTCTTTAAATTCAATTGTTTTTGTTATACTATCATGTATTAAACCGTTGTTATCTTTTGGGTATAAGTTTAATTTATAGGATAAACTATCTACTATTTTATTTTGATAATCTTTTATTTTTTTGTATTTAATGTAAGTATCCATAAATTTAATTTTTATAAATTATCAATAATTTCGTGTAAATTTTCACTAATATCTAAATTTAGTTGTTCACTTAATTCCAATGCTTTTAACAAAGTATTTTCAAGCTCACTTAACAAATTAATATGCGTATTTATTTCATTATCTAAATGCTTTTTAGCCTCTTCTAGAGTATCAAAATTAAATACCTCACCACTTATATTATCATCAATAAACCTTGAAGTTACTTGATAGTTATAACCTTTAATAAGTTTGTGTTCTGCAGTACCGATTTTTACATTAATTAATTCCATAACTTTAATTTTTAATTATTACTTCACTTGTTTTATAATTTTCAATGCTTAAATCTTGCTTAATTCTACTTAAAAATTCAAATATTTGTTTTGCTTCCTCAAGCGTATAAGTATAAGCTAATTCTCTATTATTGATCCATTTTTCTTTGTTGAAACTACGTGAAAAATATAAATTTTCACTGTCTTTAATTAAATAAATATCCATAACTTTTAATTTTTAAGATTAATACACAATTTGTTAACTACCTTAATGGGGCAAAGTACCCCATTAAACGCAATAAGCCTAAAGTCTTTTTATAGTCGCTTATTCGACTGTTTACACAATTTTATTAAACCGATTTAGGCTTTTTTTGTGCCAAAATATTACAAGTATCTTTATCAATAAAACCTAAATGATACAATTGATTTATGATAGTGTAATTAGTGTGGAATACCATATCCATACCACAACCATTAATTAAAAAGCCATTGCCATTATTTTTATAGCCTAAACACTTAAAAAATACATGGAATTGGTATAAAAAGCCCCTTTTTTGTTTAGTATCATAACTAAATTCTTTAAATTCAAGCCTACGACTCATACCACTTTTGGATACGCTTATAATATTACAAATTACACGTTCCTCTTTTATTGCTTTAATGTACCTTTGTGCATTGTCAATAAAATAATTTATAGCTTCTTCTTGAGTATCAGCGTAAACGCTTGCAACTATATTTTTTAATAAATTTTTGTTGCTTAAAATTGCCTTTTTAATTTTTTCTTCCTTTTTCATAGTTTTAAATTTTAATTGTTATTAATTTATTAATTTACTTAAATAATCCTCTATAAAATAAATATCACTTTGCCAATTGTATTCATAGTTAATAAAAAAACTACTTAAATCATATTCGCAAATTTTATTGTTTTTAATTGCTTTTATTATTTCGTTGTCGCTATCTTTTACGCCAAAAATAAATTTAGCTACTAAATCGCAAGTCAATGGAAATTCTAAACCGTATATTTTATAAAGTTTAGACGTATCATTTATTTTTTTCATAGTTTTAAATTTTAAAGTGTTATTAATTTATTTTTTTTTCCAACTTTTATCTGCCTTTTGTGAGGTGTAAACCAATAAACCTGCCGAATGATTTTCACTAACTAGCCTTTTTAATTCAAGCCTAAAAGCTTTTAAAGTTTCAAAATCATTTGAGTTGATCTGATCAACTGTTTCAACGCCGTAGTTTGTTTTTAAATTAAGATACCTTTTCATATTTTTAAATTTTAATTGTTATTAATTTATTTGTTGTAATACTGCTAATACAGTTAATAAAATGATTGTAATAATTTTCATGGGTACACAATTATTTAACTCTTATAAATTCGTTTAAATAATACTTTGTTCCATAGTAAGTAACAAACGGATCACCAAAATTATTATATTTAATTTGCTGCCATTTACCAACGTTGTTTTTGTCGCTTAATTTAAGCCTCGCACCGTCACCACAATTTGATAATTCAATTAATAAACTGTTTGTGTTGCTTAAAATATAAGCGCCATGTGTTTTAAATTCCTTTTCCATAGTTTTAAATTTTAATTGTTAATAATTTATTTGTTGTTAATAGTAGGCTAAAAACATAACCATCACAAAAACGGTTAACATTAATAATATATCGTAAAAAATTTTACTTGAATTTTGTTTTTTTAATTGTTTCATGTTTTAAAGTTTTATTTGTTTCGTATTGATAAAACAAAGATACAAATAAATGTTTTTAAATTCCAAATAAAAACATAAAATAATTTGAAAGATTTTTGTAAGTAGTTGAAAATGAGAGAGAAAAATTTTAAAAAAAAATACCGTTTGACTGGCAAAGGGGGAAAAAAAGGTATGAACACAAAAAAAGATCTTTTGAATATACGCAAAAAAAAAAGCGTTATTTAACGGTTAAACCATTCGCTTGAATTGTGTAATATTTTTACTTCTTCTGATACAAATGGCTTTATTTGTTCATTTGAGGATGATACACAATTTAAATAGTGCAAATCCTCTATAATAACATTAACTAAATCATTTATATTAATATCTAACAGGAAGGATATATTTAATAGTTGTTGTAAAGTAAGATTTAAAGGCGTGTTAATTAATCTAGTTGCTATTTTAGGCGTGCTAATGTTTAGCATAGTAGATAAGTAAGCCTTCGGAACATTTTTTTTTTCCAAAAGTGAATGGAACATTAAAACGTTATTATTATTATATCGTGGCTTGTGGTTTAATTTGCGTTTTGTTAATTGCTTAGTTTTATAAGGCTTTACAGTTTTTTTAGTGCCGTATTTATTCCCTTTTTCAAATGGCATATAATAGCGTTTAATTAAATTAAAATAGGAATATATTCGCTAAATACTTGAGTTTCAGTTTTTTATCCGTAAAAAAAAGTCGGTAGTTTTTACACCCACGTTCGAGGTGGTATAAAATAAGGCGTTCAAATGTTTAGTTTTTCAATCATAAACCGCTGAAAATCAGTTTGTTAGTTTAGTTTTGAAATTCAATTTGACCCCTACCCAGTTTGAGTTTTGCGTTTTCCCACGAGGATCACGCCCCGCCCCGCCCCCCGTATAATCCCCACCCAACACATCCACAGTATTGTTTGAATTATCCGAGTAATCACCGAAATTAGATAAAGATAAAGAACTGCGACAAGTCAATTAGCGTAATTGTCGGGGGTAAAATTATTATAAAATACTTGAATTTGCAAATAAAGGGTAAAAAAGAGGAAACGTTTTGTAATTTTCGGGGTAATTTTCGCAAAAAAGTGATTTTTGTAAAGTACTGATTATCAAGGGTAAAGTCTACTTTCTCCACCGTATGGATACAGGAAACGTTTTTGCAAAAATTTTTTTAATGGTGAATAGTAATTATCTTTGTTGCAGGTTTAATTTAAAGGTAAATAAAATGAGTAAAGATTGGACAGGAAACAGTAATAGCGTTTATAAGACATTAGGCGCAAGTAATCACACAGACAAGGATAGGGAGGAGTTAGACTTCTACGCAACAGACCCAATAGCAGCAGAGTTGTTGTTGAGGGAGGAAACGTTTAGTGAGCGTATATGGGAGTGTAGTTGTGGTCAGGGTCATTTGAGTAAGGTATTTGAGCGTAATGGGTATGAAGTGAGGAGTACGGATTTGGTGGATAGGGGATATGGAGAGGGTGGAGTTGATTTCTTAGGCTTACACAATTTGGAATGGGAAGGCGACATAATAACTAATCCGCCATATAAGTATTCGAGTGAGTTTATCTATAAGGCGTTAAGTATAATACCAGAGGGTAGGAAGGTTGCTATGTTTTTGAAGTTACAGTTTATGGAGGGTAAGGGGAGGAAGAGGTTGTTTATGGAGTTTCCGCCACGAATTGTGTATGTATCAAGCAGTAGGATAATGTGTGCAAAGAATGGTGATTTTGAGAGTAAGAAAAAGGAGGGTAGTGCAGTAGCTTATGCTTGGTATGTATGGGAAAAGGGTTATAAAGGAGAAACAGTAATTAAATGGATAAATTAAGCGTATATGAAAGAATTTAAGGATTTAGACAGTTTAAGTTTTGCGAAGGACTTAATGTTAGTAAGGGATATAGAGGATGATAGTGCGAGTTGGGAGATAGTTGGTAAGGGTGGAGAGAAGATAAAGTTGTATAAGGATAGTTTGTTTAGTGTAATGAGGGAGGACTATATACCAGATGATGTAATGAATATATGTTTTAGGGGTGAGGTTATGAAGATGCCTAGAGCGATTTCAAATTGTGTAAGCTCCGTGAGTGTTGATATAAGTGAGGGTGATGAGTGTTACTTCCATCACAGTTTGTGTGATCCTTCCAACAGGGTAAAGGTAGGTAATGCGTATATGTATGTTATACCATATAAGGTTAATTATTTGACAATGAGTATGACGAATGTATACTTCAAATTGTGCAAGGAGCGTGGCGAGGTAATGGTGGATAAGTGGGTATTATTGGAGGCTATTGAAGAGGAGAAGTTAAAGTCTGATACCTTAATCTTGTTAAACAATAAGAAACCGAGTGAGAAGTATTATAGAGTAAAGAGCGTTAATGATAACGAGTATGGGATAAACGTGGGAGATGAGGTAATAACTGATAAGCGATATGTGAAGAAGATAAACTATGGTGGTAAGTTAGCTTATGTGGTTCACCAGGTTCATGTGTTCGGTAGGCGAATTGTGTAGGTATAATAATTTAATATTATGATTAAAAAAAAAATAGGAAAAGAAAGTAGAATAAAACAGTTAGTACAAGCATCAGAAGTAATAATTTAATAACCTCACACAATTAGAAACGATGGAAAAAGTAAATCACCCAAACCACTACGGTGGTAAAGAAAGCGTATATGAAGCAATAAAAGTAATAGAGGCTTGGAATTTAGATTTTAGTTTAGGTAATGTAATTAAGTATATATCAAGGGCAGGAAAGAAGAGTGATAATGTAAGGGAGGATTTGGAGAAGGCGAAGTGGTATTTGGAGAGGGCGATTTCAAATTGTGCAGCCATCGAGAAAGATTTAGTGATTAGCACAGATGATATTGATAAGAGGTATAATAAAGGTGATATAGTTATTTCATTGGTTGATAATAAGGAATATGTTTATAGTGGACTTTGTATTATAGTTAATGATAATAATTTAACTGTATGGGATAGTTCTGGTATTGGTTTATGTTTACACAGAAATGGTATCTTTGCAGAAAAGGTTATTAAGCAAAATTAATTATTTTTCATAACTATTTGATAATTAATAAAATAAAATCATTAAGGAAGAAACGTATAAAAATAAGGGAGATGGCTACACAATTAGAAAATGAACCTCACGAAGTATCAACTGTAAAGTGCGATATATGTACCTATGAATGGATAGCGGTAAGACCGTTAGGATTGGTTGAGTTGGAATGTCTTAATTGTGCAAACATGACAGGTTTTGAAAATGTTTAATAACGTTTTGCGTATAAAAAATCGTTTTAATGTTTTTTATACGCTGTTAGCAGTAGTACGGTAATTAACCACAAATGCTCATTCATAGAACTGAACCTTTTTCTTTTTTTTTTTTTTGAGTGGTGGTAAAAATATTAAAATAAAATTATGACAATAGATTTAAGATACGGAGATACAATAGAACAAATGAAATTGATACCTGACAAAAGTATTGACTTTATTTGCTGTGATTTACCTTATGGAACGACAAGTTGTTCTTGGGATACAATTATACCATTTGATAAATTATGGGAACAATACAAACGAATTATAAAGCCAAATAAACCAATTGTATTGTTTGGCTCACAACCATTTACAACTGTAATGATTAATTCTAATATAACTTGCTTTAAAGAGGAAGTTGTTTGGTTAAAAAACAAAGCGGGTAGTGGTATGCAAACAAACCAAAAACATCAAAAAATTCACGAAAATATAATTGTTTTTTCATTTGATAATAAATACATGTACAATCCACAAAAATGGTTGATTGAGGAAAAAGAGTTTATTACACAAAGAAAAACATTTAAAGAAAATGAATATGTTGGTAATACCATTTATTCTCCTACAACAAGAACAAGGAAAGTTGATACAGGAGAGCGAAACCCACTATCAATAATAAGTGGGAGAGTACCATTTACACCGCAAAAATCAAAAGAATATTCAAGTGATATTGATTTAAGATTTCATCCAACACAAAAACCATTAAGAGTTTTAGAATATATTATTGAAACTTTTAGTAATGAAAACGATATTGTTTTGGATAATACATTTGGAAGTTGCACAACAGGAATTGCTTGTATAAATACCAATAGAAACTTTATAGGAATTGAGAATAATATGGATTATTTTAATATTTCTTTAAAGAGGGTGGAAGAAAAAAGAAAAGAAAAAGAATTTACAGTAGTAACTTCAATCGGAGATGAAATGTAGTATTACTGCTAACATCTCTGTTTACGCAATTCAAAATTTTGCACTATAAAAACCAACGGATTTTAACCTGCTTATACTAACACAATTTGTAATAATAAACAATAAGGGGAAATTGGCTAACATGATCCGTATTTCTAGGACAAATACAACAGCCTCTTATTTTTTAATATAATTTTTGTAGGTTACACAATTTGTTATATATTTGCTAAAAAAAGTATTAGTATGTTACACGATATGGATTCTGGTCGTATTTATGAATTAAAGGTATATGGTAGAATGGATACTGCCTTTAGTTTAAGATTAGGTCAGGAGTTTATGGTGAGGGGGAAAAGGGTATCTATAAGTGATATTTATAGAGATAAGAATTACTTACAGTTGTATGGGGTTAAACGATATATAATTGAGGTAAAGCGTGAAGATGGGAATAGGGTAATATGGAAATACTTTGAGGGTGTTGATGTAGAGGTAACAAATGATATAGAGTAATATAAACTTTTAAAAAATACAAAATGGCAAAATTACACGTTTTAAATGATGTTAGTGGTAATGAAGTTTTAATTAACGATTTAGATATTATCACAGTAGTAAGTACAGGTGCATCTACTTGTTCTGTAACTTACAAAAACAAAGCAGAAAGCTTTGCTAATACAGTAGAGGCAGATATTGCTATCGAGGACTTAGTATTAGCTTCGGAGGTTTTATTTCAAACAGTAGAGGACAGTTCGGCTGTTGATATTGCTTTAAATACAAACAGAGTAAAAAGCGCACAATCATTAGATACTGATTTAACAAAAATCGGTTATGATGAAGATGGTAACTCATTAGGAATTTTGACTATCAGAACTGATGTATCTGGATTACCTAACTTCGTATTAGTTAGAAAAATCGTAGCTACTTCAACAAGTACAACTACTGATTTCGGTGGTTTAGTAGTAGGACAAACAGTAATTAACATTCCTGCTGTTGCTGGTAACGCTAAGTTTGGTGTTGTAGCAACTGCTGATACTTTACCGTTTGCTGCTGTTGTTGGTGATTTATATTTAGTATTATAATTTTTTTTCAGTAAAAGATTATTTTATTAGAAAAATAATATTACATTTGTACTGCCAACTTTTCTTTTCTTAGATTTCTTCATGTTTTAAGAGAGCCTACTATTAATTTAGTAGGCTTTTTTTTATATATTTGTGTTTAGTTAAATCAAATTAAATTAAATACAATGAAAAGACCAATAATCAAAGATGTGGAAGCACGTAAGTATGTGGAGCATTTAGAATCTAAATTACGTGATTTGAATACCGATAGTATTAAATGTGAAACGTATAAGAGTTTACGCACGTTTATCCACAACAACAATAAAATTTTAATGTCTGCAATATCCGAAGAGGAAGCATCGAATAAAGATGACAAGATTATGGATAGAGCGTTTAAGTATGCAGATAATATATCTAAGTACGTAGAAACTTTGGATAAGATATACGCAGGGTTGGGTGATGAGTATGTGCAGGAGATAGATAGGGAAAGTGGAAGCGTATATGAAATGGCAATGAAAAGTAAAAAATAATGGTTGCACAATTACCTAAAGACTTCAACAGAAAAGTAACTGTTGGAGAATATACCTTTGAATTACCAGAATGTCCTAAAGACAAGAAGGAGATAATGGGGTGGAATTTAAAGGTAGAGGAACAGAAATGGTTTAGACCAAATGATATATTAGGGGAGAAAGCGTTTGATGCGTTAGATACTGAAAAGCAGATTGAATATTTGACTAGGGAATTTAAACGTAGGAGAGAAGGCTTTTGGTTTTACAATTGTGGAGAGATAACATATATCACAGGGCATCATTATTTCTTTTTGGTTTATTGGAGATTACCAGAAGGTTTTGCTTTTTACAAAGAATCAGATAGGGATTTCTTTCATTTATTTCAATACACAGAAAATCTAAGTTGGTGCTTAGGTTTAATGCAATTAACTAACAGGCGTGATGGTAAGACTGCACGTTCGACTGCTGTATTGTATAATATAGCGACTATGAATAAAGAAAGCTTAACAGGTATCCAAAGTAAAACGTTGGGTGATGCTAAGGTTATCTTTTCAAAGTTAGTTTCTTCATGGAAGAAGTTGGAGCATTACATGAAGCCAGTAGATAGTGGGGATAGTAATCCGCAAAAGGAGTTGAGGTTTGAAGAGCCAGGAACAAGGACTACGAAGATTGGTAAGAAAACGTATAAAGATGTAATCAATTCAGTTATTGGATTTAAACCTAGTACGGAGGAGGCGTATGATGGTACAAAGTTGAAGTTCTATTATGATGATGAGATAGGTAAGACTTTGGAGGTTGATGTTTACAATCGTTGGTTAATTGTGAAAGAGTGTTTGAAGATAGGTAAGCGTGTAGTAGGTAAATCGTTGCACACTTCGACTGTGGAAGAAATGGAAAAAAAAGGAGGGGAGAATTGTTATAGGTTATGGTTAGATAGTGATTTAGCAGAAGCAGAGAAGAACGGTAGGGAAACAACTCCATCAGGATTGTTGAGATATTTTAAACCTGCTACTCATGGTTTGGAAGGATTTATAGATGAATATGGAAGAAGTGTTATAAATGATCCAAAAGAACCATTAATGGGTATGGATGGTGAGTGGATAACAGAAGGCTCTTTAACTTACATTAAAAAATCAAGAATAGGATTAAATTCAATTGCATTAGCTTCACACAAAAGGAAGTATCCATTGGATATTGATGAGGCTTTTTACATGGATGGTAAGGACAGTATCTTTGATGTAATAAGATTAAATGAGCAGATTGAATATAACAATACCTTACCTGCTTCATTTATAACGAAAGGTAATTTTGTATGGAAAGATGAGGCTAAGACAGTTGTTGATTTTTTACCTAGTGAGAATGGTAGGTTTAGTGTGTTATGGTTTCCAGAGGTTGATTATAGGAACAAGACACAAATTGTGCAAGGTGTAATAAAGCCGATAAACTTTTTGAGTTTAAGTGCAGGGGTTGACCCCTTTGACCATAGGATAACAACAGACAGTAGGCGTTCAAACGGAGCGTTTTATGTGTTTAAGAAATTGAGCGTGATGGATGCACAATTCAGCAAAATGTTCGTATGCGAGTATGTAAACAGACCAAGTAACCCAGAGGACTTTTGGGAGGATATATTAAAGGCTTGTGTATTTTATGGTTGTGAGGTATTAGCGGAGAATAACAAGATAGGTTTGATTAATTACTTTAGAATGAAAGGTAAGGAGTTTTACTTAATGGATAGACCTAAGAGTACGCACGTAAGTTTTTCATCAAAGAAACAGAAGGAGAAAGGTATTCCAATGAATAGTGCCGAGTTAAGGCAGAATTTAATGGAGATGATGGAAATGTATATCAATGAGAATGTGGGGTACTTTGAGAGTGAGGAGCGTTATGGGAATATGCTATTTAACAAATTGTGCAAGTGCCTGATTTCGTTTAAGCCAGATAAGTGGACAGATTACGATGAGTTTGTTGCAGCAGTTTTGGCATTAGCAGGTTCAACAAGGTATAACAGAACGCACGAAGAATTAAGCGTTAATAAGCTAAAAATAAATAGTTTAGTAAAAACATATAAAAACAAAAGGTACAATTGATAATATTTATTACATTTGCAAATAGATAGATAAATGTTATATGGATAAAAATTATCATTTTCCTTCTCGGACAGCAAGTAAGGAGGAGAAGTCGGAAAACGAATATGGTTTAAAATACGCTAGAGCTATATACGAGGTATATACTAGGGATACATCTTCTTTGTTTAATAAGAAAGAGAAATTTGTTCGTAACCGAAAATATGCAGAGGGTACTCACAGCATAGATAAGTTTAAGGATTTATTAGGTTTAAATGGCGACCAATCATATTTGAATTTAGATTTTACTCCCATACCTATCATTCCTAAATTCGTTGACTTGTTAGTTGGTGAATTAATGGAACAAGACTTTAGAGTTTCGGCAGAGGCTATTGATGACCGTAGCCTTACACAATTTGACGAAATGAAAGCCAAGCTATACGCTAACTTCTTACTAAAGGATATAAACAAAGAGTTAGAACAAATAGCAGGAACATCTGTTGTAGATAAAGAAGTGCCTACAATGGAGAATGAGGAGCAGATACAATCATATTTAAAGAATACATATAAGCAATCAAGTGAAAAAGCAATTGAGTTAGCTTTATCTTTTGTATTCCAGAATAATGAAATATCGGAAATCAAAAAGCGTGTATTGAGAGATATGATAGTATTGAAGTGGGGAGCAATTAAAACTTACTTTGATGCTAACTATGATATTAAGATAGCTTATGTTGATCCTAGAAATTTAGTTATACCATATACTACTAGACCTGACTGTTCTGATTTAGAATATGCAGGAGAGGTTGTTAAGATGAATTTTCATGATTTAAGGTTAATCAATAAAACGTTAAGTGATGAGGAATTAATTGATATAGTAAAAACTTATGGTAGAAATAGGGATGGATATTCAGTAGATAGGTTATCTGAAAAGGGTGCTTACTATTATGATGATTCAAGAAGTTTAGAAAACTTTGATGACTTCTATATTGATGTATTAGATTTTGAGTTTAAGAGTAGTAACTTTAATGTTACTTACGAAAAGAAATATTACCAGGAAGATGGTTTCTTTTTGAATAAAAAAAGTAAAGGTTACGAGCCGAATAAAGAATCTAAGAAAAAGATTGAAGTATTATCTAAAGATTTAGAGTGTTACTACGATGGTATGTGGATAGTTGGAAGCGACTATATAATGAATTACGGTTTACGTAAGAATATGGCACGACCAAAAAATAATAATGCTTATAGTAGTAAAGTACATAGTAGGTTTAAGATATACGCACAAGATATTTACGATATGGACAATAAGTCAATCGTAGAGCGTATGATACCGCACGCAGACCAGATACAATTAATTCATTTAAAGATACAGCAATTTATAGCTAAAGCTAAACCTAGTGGTTTAATGATTGATGTTTCAGGATTAGAGAATGTAATTGTGGGCAAAGGTGATGGTTCAATTACTCCATTAGAATTAGTAGAGATTTACGACCAAACAGGTAACTTCTATTTTAGAGGAACTGATTTGGATAATAATACAATGCAAAGAAGTCCTATATCATCATCACCAAATGGATTTAACGTTGGTGAGATACAAGGATTTATTAGTTTGTATAATTACCATTTAGATATGATACGAACTGTATCTGGTTTAAATGAGTTTAGAGATGGAAGTACGCCTAACAGTAAGACATTAGTTGGAGTACAAAAAATGGCAATTGGTTCTTCAAGAAATACAACTAGACCATTGGTTGATGCTTTCTTATCATTAATGAATAGAGTAGCTACTCATTGTGGTACAATGTTACAGATGAAATCTAAGTATGATCCAAACGGATTAAAAGGATTTATTCCTGCTTTAGGTAAAGAAACTATTGATATATTAGAGTTGAATAAAGAAGTTTCTTCTGCAACATTGGGTATCAAGATAGATTTATTACCAAACGTTGATGAGATAGAGCAAATCTTAATGGAGGTTGAGAGAGCTTTACAAACTGGTAATATAGACTTAGAGGATGCGTTAGAGGTAAGAGATGTATTAAAAACTAATACTAAGGTTGCTATTGATTTGTTGAAAGAGAAACGTAGAAAGCGTATGGAGTTACAGCAACAACAATCTTTAGCTTTACAACAAGCTAATGCAGAAGCGCAAACTCAATCAGCAATGGCTGCTGCACAAGCTGAAATGCAATTGATACAAGCTAAGAACCAGGCTAAGTTAGCTGAAATTCAAATGGAGTATGAATACAAAATGAAGTTAGCAGGTATAACAGTAGAGGGTGAATTGTTGAAAGAAGAAACAAGAGGTGAGGAAAAAATCAAGCAGATTAAATTCCAAAAAGCTTTAGATTATGTGCCTGAAAAAAAAGAGGGAAATAGTTTAAAAACTTTTGAATAAATTTGTTTATAGATTTTTTTTATTATATTTGCGATATTATAAGTTTAATTTATCTTAATTTAATATAATATGTTAGAGGAAATTTTAAAGGGTAAGATTGAGCAAAGTCTTAATGTTACCGCTGAAATAAAAGAGGATGAGGAGTTAAAAACCGAAACAAGCTTTAAAGATTTTGTAGCAGGTAAAGGTGAGGAAGCTCCTAAGGAGGAAGTTCAGACTGAAACAAAAGAAGAAGTAAAAACTGAAACTATTGTTGCAGAAGAGAGTAAAAACTTAGAGGTGGATAATAAGAATGAAGATGTTGCTTCTGATGTGTTTGATTTTTCAGTTGATACAGAAACTAAGGAAGTTAATAAAGAAGAAGTAAAGGAAGAGAGTGTATTTGATTTGAATACTAAGTTTAAGGAGAGTTTTCCTGATTTAGAGATTGAGGATGTTGCACAATTAGTAAACGAATACAAATCACTAAAGGAAAAGAAACCTTTACTAAGTGAGGAAGAGTTAAGTAAGGTGGCATCATTATTAACGGATGGTGATTTAGATTGGAATAAGATAAAGCAAATAGCGGAAGTAAAAACTTTAGATGTAACCGCTTTAAACGATAGAGATGTATTTGTATCGGGATTAAAGAGAGAAGGTTTAACTGATAAAGAAATACAGATTGAATTAGAGATGTATGATTCAGCTATAAACTTTGATGAAGAAGATGCTGATAAGAGAGAGATACTTGAAAATAACAGGTATAAGAGTTCTTTGAGAAACAAGATTAAAGAGTACAGAAACGAACTTTCTGCTTTAAAGAATGATGCACAATTTGATTTACCAAAACTAGACTTAACAGGTTTAGATAAAGATGCTAAAGCAAAGATGGAGCAACAAGCTTTACAACAGAAAGAAATGATTGAGAAATGGAATACAGCAGTAAAGACTAACTTAAACGATTTTAAAGAAATAGCTTTTAACTTAGACAAAGATAAAAAATATAACTTTAAGGTTAACGAGGAGGATTTACAGTTTGTAGAAAAATCTATAACGGATTCTGCTGAAATATACAAGCGTTATGCTGATAAAGAAAATAACTCTTTCGATTTTAAATCAATGCGACAAGACTTGTTCATGATGAAGAATTGGAAATCAGTTGTTAAGACTTTAATTCAACAAAATGCTAACTATAAGGCAGAGGAAATTATTAAAGAAATATCCAATGTGGATTTTGATGGAAGTCAAAAAAGCGGAGGAACAAAAACAGTATCGCCTAGAGATTTAGGCATAAAAGCAATTTTGGGAATATAAACTTTAAACTTTTTTATTAATTATGGCACTACCTTTTGAAGCTGGTTCTTTTGGTGCAAGTTCAGATTTTGGATTTGTATCTGCAATGGATTTGCATGAACCACAATTTGACAACGAGTTAGGTAAACGATATGGAAATCAATACCTTTCTGAATTTTTATTAAACGCAGGATATGCGAAACCTGTAACTGGTTATGAATACTTCCACTTTGAGGAGGGTCGTATCTATCCTAAATTAAAAGCAACTACTGCAGGTGCTGGAGCAGGTGCTGCTGCAACATTTACTTTAGCTGCTGCTGCTAAAGATTCTTACAGCTTATCACAATCTCCTTTTGTTGGTTCAACTGATAAGGATATTATCGCTGCAAGAGTTAGAGATATTATTGCGTTAAAACCTGCAAGTGGAACTGCTAGTTCTTCTGATATGATTTTAGCTACTGTAACTTCTGTTAATAAAGCAGCAGGTACATTCGTAGCAATCCCATTAGAAACTGGTAAATCAATTCCTGCATACGGTACTGATACTGAAATTGCAATCGTTGGTAATGCTTTTGGTGAAGGTGATATTCAACCTGAATCAAGAGTTTCTAAGGTTTCTAAATACTCAAACAACATTCAGTTGTTTAAAGAAACTTTTGAATTACCTGCAACTGCAAGTGGTATCAAAACTTGGGTAGAATTTACTTCTCCATCAGGACAAAAAGGAAGATACTACATCTTAAAAGGTGAGGAAGATGCGTATGTACGTTTCTTAAACACTAGAGAGTTAGCATTGTTAACTAACAAGAAAACAACTAACGTAACTTTAGCAAATGCAGAAGCTGCTGCTGGTACTCCTTTCATGACAACAGAAGGTTTAATTCCTTTTATCCAATCACAAGGTAACACTTTAGGATATGCTGCTAACGTAGGATTTACTAAAGCTGATATGGATCAAATTGTATTTACTTTAGATTCACAAAAAGGAGCTAAAGAAAACTTGTTTATGTGTGGTATTCAGTTATCAGTAGCTATTGATAACGTGTTAGCTGATTCAAGAATGAACGGAGCAATTACTTTTGGTAACTTTAGCTTTGGTCAAGATGCAGCTATCAACTACCAATTTAACCAATACCAAATTGGTAACTACATCTTCAAGAAGAAAACAATGGATAGCTTCAACGATTTACAATCATTAGGCGCACAAGGTTACGGATACCCACACGAAGGTATGATTATCCCAACTGATGCTAAGATGGATGTAAAAACTGGTGAGAAAATGTCTTCATTAAGAGTTCGTTACTTAGTTGATGAGAATGGTGTTAGACAAAGAAAAGCAGCGAAAGTTGAAGGTTTCTCACAATTCGAGAATGGTAAAGATATTATCTCAATGAGATACTCTGATGCTTGTGGTTTTCAAGGTATTGGAGGTAACAGATTCTTCTACATCGAAAGAGTTTAATGACTTAACGATTAGATATAAAATTGGGGTAGGGTATTCTTACCCCTTTTTTTTAGATTAAATGTAAACTAAATTAAATTAAATAAAATGTACACATTAGAAAAACCAAAGACAGGTTACGAACCTGCAACACACGATGATTTTAAAAATCACGTTTACTTCTTAACAAACCGAGCGGTTAATCCAACATTAGAAGATTGCTACTATCCAAAAAACAAAATACTTCCATCGGAGGATATTGTTTATATGTCATGGATAGATAAAAAAACAAATGAAAAAAGAACTGGTAATAGAACTATACGTTATATTCCTGGGGAAACAAGTGTATTTGCTGATGAGCAAAGTTCAATTGATATTCCTAGAAACCGATTTGGGCAAATCATTTTTGTAGATGGTATGTTAGTGGTTGATGGTAGGGATAAATTAAAAAGACAATATTTAGATTTGTGTAATTGGAACAGGTCTAATTCTGAATTTAGAATGCCAGGTAAACCAGAGATTTTCTTTAAAGAGGATAAAGAAAGAAAATCAGAAAATATTATCGACACAAAGAAAAAGATATACGAACTACAAGGTAAAGTATTTGAGTGTACTGAAAGTGAATTACAGGCTTACTGTATGACATTTGATGTAAGAAATTACCAAGCGTTAAATGTGAATGAGATGAGAACTATCTTATTAGATATGATACAGATGGATCCAAATCGTTTTGAGAAAGAAATGAACTCTGATGAGAGAAAGCGTAAATATTGGGTAATGAAAGCTTTTGAGGAGCAATACTTACAAGTAAGTGCTGATAGAGCTAAGATTGAATATACATTAGGAGGTATCCAAACTGTATGTGAAGTACCTAGCATCAATACTAATCACGTAGAGTATTTAACTGATTTATCTTTCAGAAGTCCTGAAACAAATGAGTTAATTGAGAAGTTAATTAAGTTAATGAAAACGCCTTCATTCACTACAAATAGAAGTGGATTAGATGTAACCTCAAACGATAGTGAAAACGAAATCTTGTATAAAGAAGCGTTAAAGCATAAAGTTTTATATAAAGCTGGTCCCTGGACAAGGTTTTCTGATAAGTCATTAAATGATATTAACTTAGGAAAATCAATGGCAGAGTTTTGCGAATTGATTGATAACGACTTAGACTTAGGTCAAAAAATCAAGATGATGTTATCCGAAATTAAAGAAGGATAAAAAAAAATAAAATAAAATAGAAAGCCGATAGCAAATTGTTATCGGTTTTTTTTGTATATTTGACCCAATTATAAAAATATACAAATGGCTATAAGTAGTATAGATTTTTCGGTTAACTTTTTAAACGATAAAACCACCAGTTTTTTAAAGGTTACAGATGTAACTGATTATTCCTCACAAGGTGTAACTGCCTCAAATGTAAGAGGTTTAATTAGGATTGTATCCGATAGTGGAACAATTTACGACAATGTAAATTTTGCTTCACCAGATTTAGATTTAAGTTCTTCAAGGTTATCAGATAATATTGGTTTACCTGTTTATGTAGGTACTAACAATATTGTTAAAGGTGATTATCATGTAACACTAACTGTGACTGATGATGCAGGGGTTACACAATTCACAAGAACAAAATCATATAATTTTAATTTAGACAGACCTACTGCTGATTTAAGTATTAATGTAGATTGTGTATCACCATTATTAACAAGTACAGATACAACTGCTTATAATTTATCAGGGGTAACTCCAATTAATTCTGCTGTTATTGTAGCTGTAAGTACAGTTGATAATACAGTTAGTTTTAGTGGTAACGTAGTAGGATTATTTAAGGTTACACAATTAGTAAACATATCAGGTTCTAGCAATAATGATGGAGCTTACACAATTGATAGTATTGCTTATGATAAAACAACAGATAGAACTATAATTGGATTTGTTGAATCTTTAACTGATAATACTGTTAATGGAATAGTATATACTAAAGAGCATAAGATATTTTTCCCAAGTGTATTAAGCTTAAATCCGATAGTAGGATTTACAAATGTATTAAGCACTTCAACTTTCTATACAGGTAATCAAGAATTTTCTGTAAAGGGTTATTATTACTATACGCTTACAAATGGATTTTCAGCAACTTTTTACTTAGAGAAAACTTTAAGTAAAGAAGTTACTTGTGATATTAAATTGTGTGACATTTATTGTTGCATTTCTAAAACGTTAAATAGTTATTTACAATACAAAGGAAATAATGATGTTTTAGCTAATAACTATAAAAATGCGTATATCTTAGCCAATTCGTATTTAAGTAGTTTACAGACACAATTAAAATGCGGTAACTCAACTAATGTAGATAAGATATTAGCAGAGATACAAGCTGTAACAGGATGTACGAGTGATTGTAGCTGTGAAGATGGAGGAAACGTTTTAATACAAGGATTAGGTTCTACAAACAATGTAGATATTGTATCTGCTAGTAACCAATTAAAAGTTGTATCAACTGTTGCAGGAAACACTACTACATTTACTTTAAGTTTAGATGCTGACTTAGTAAACGCTTTACAAAATATTGTAACAGTTACTTTAGAAGATTCAGCAACTATTGAGGTGAATGAGGTGATTGATGGTAGCAATAATAAAACTTACACGCCTGCAATTAAAAGTGGGGTTGTACCTGATGTTGTAGAGCAAATGTCTTTTTTATTAGAGGTTCAATATAGATTTTCAACTGCACCTTATAATGCAAGACCAAGTTTAAACTTTACAGTAACTAATGTTTCTAACGTTGCACAATTAGATTTCTCAACTCCTACAATAGAGGATAGAGCATCTATATCTTTATTAAACTATCCAGAATCTAATAACGTTATATCTATAAAAGACTTCCAAGTTTCAAGTGATGCTTACAAGGTATTAGCTAATGTAGTTAAGGTAGTTAAATACAACTCACAAGATAATACAATTTCATCAAGTGAAGATATGTTAGATTTACAGATGTTAGATTTAAAGATTATAAAAAAAGCGGTAAACGATATTTTAATTTCGTTTAGTGATAATATAGTTAGTACGCCAACACAATCGTACATTACAGAAAATTACCAATCAGTATTTATAAACTTTTTAATTACTAAATAATGAGTTTTAACAAAGCAACAAAATATGGAACAGGTTTAGGTTTAATATACTTAACTAATTCCAATGATACAATTATATCAACATTTAAAAATAATAAAGCAGGCAAAGAGCAGGCTGATAAAATGTTGTTATGTTCAAGTCCTGTAATTGGGGAAACTTTAGCTTTAGCTACAATTACCTATACAAGTGGTACAGGTACTGTAACAGATTTAACTATAAATGGTGTTTCCATATTTGATACAGGTACTCCAATTTCTGGAGCTACATTAAGTGATTTGGCTAATGCAACTGCAACAGCTATTAATTCATTTAGTTCAACTCCAAACTATACTGCACAAGTATTAGGTGAAACTGTTTACATATTTATTCAGTCTGGATTTGGTTCTTCATTAAATGGATCAACTTTAGCTGCAACTGTAACAGGTACATTAGCATTTACTAAAACAGATTTAGATGGTGGTACTTCATCGCAGGATATTATAGATGCACAAACAGGTATTAAAGTATGGATAAATGATAGTGTATCTGCTCCATACGGAAGTTTATCAGGTGCAACCGATATATCATCATTTATTGTAAGACGACCTTACAATGCACCTATTGATATACGTGCTTACACAATTTTAGATGGAAGCATTAAAGTAGATAGAAAAGGTACGTTAACTCAAATAGAGGTAGATACAGAAGGTTTAGCTGCAAGTGATAACTTAACAGATATTATTGCAGAAGGTTTCTCTAATGGTGATTCATTAATCATAAGAGGTTTAAATGCTTCTAGGGTGGTAACTATTAATGAGTTAGGAAATATTAATTTAGCGAATAGTGCTAGTTTTGTTACAGGAGATACTGATAGTGTAATTTACTTACAATTCATTGATGGTGATTTTTGGGAAGTAACACGCTCACCAGGTATTCCGTTAACAGTAGAAGCGTTTAGGAGTGCGAATTTTCCACAAGAAGTTTTAGGTAGAAAAGATGTAGAATTAACAGCAGGTGGAGGTACATTAAATTTAACTCCAGGTGTTGATGAGAAATACGTTAGAATTACAGGAAGTTCAGTAACATTAACTTCATCATGGACAATTCAAGGAGCAGGAACTCCAAAAGAAGGAGATACTTTTGTTATTTATATTGACCAACAAATAACTTTAGATGGTAACAACGTAACTATCTTTGGTATTCCTTTAACTGATTTACAAGCTTCTTCATCACCTACAAGTGGTAATAAGCCTGTGATATTAGCTGAATATGTAGGAGCGTGGAGAGGTACTTTAATCTTGAATAGTAGAGGTAGAGATTTGGTGGATGCTACACAATTAGCTACGAAAGAAAACTCATTAGGAAATCCTTTAGTAAGTGGATATATATTATCAAGTGATACATTAGGTAATAGAATATGGGCTAATCCAGATGATTTTTTAAACAATTACGATAGTGGTTGGAAAGTTATGAATAGTCACAATGGTACATTTGGTTTTGCACCAGTAGTAGGTTGGACTAATCCTAGTATTAGAGTTGTAGGTAAGATAGTTTTTATTACAGGTAGAGTATTAATACCTTTAGCACAAACAGGAGCTTCAACTACTTTAAGAACTCCTTTTAGTGATTATCAAAGTCCTTACAATGTGGATGTTCAAACTTATACAGGAACTGATGGTGGTTATAACGTAAATCCTTATGGTGTTATGATTTCTCAAAGTTCAATTTTACCAACGGTATTAGCTCCTAATCAAACAATGTTTTTAGGGCAAAATGTATTTTCACAAAGAAACATTTTAGATACAGGTAATACTCATGTAATTACTTTAAACACTGTATTTGGTTCTGTAAGGTTGGATACTGATGGTAAGTTAAATGTTATTTCACAAAAAGATGCAGATGATTCAGTAGGAACTGCAATAGGTAATTTCCCTGTTTATAAGTTAATTACTAGAGCTGATTCAGGAGCTAATGTACCTTCTTATTATTCATATAAAGAACAAATAGGAGGGTTTAGTATTACTGATTCAACTAAAACTTATCCAACAGCTATTGATGCAAATGAACCTGCACAATGGGGTGGATTTAGTTTTACAATAAACTTATGTTATCCAATTGATTCAACATATACAGAAGCAGATATAATAGCAGCATTTGATTCTATTTAATACTTAAAGATATGATAAATGTAAATAGCGTATATGAGTTTTTACAATTCATATCGAATAAAAGTCAGAGTGGTTTTTTAACTCCTAAAGATTTCAATAAGAGTATCTCTAGGGCGGTTTATGAGTTGATAACTAAACGCTATCACAATGTTAAACAGCAAAAGCCTGATGGTTCAGCTATGGTAGGCTTTGAGCAAAACCAAAAGATTACAGATGACTTACGATATTTGATTGTAGTAAATGAAGCGTATAAGGTAAATAACGGTATAATAACATTACCTAATGATTATTTACATTTATCTACAATTTCATACGTAAGAAATGATTTAGATAAAGAGGGTGAATTAAAGAGTGATTTAATTAACTTTAGCATATTAAGAGATTCGGAGTTGGCTGCACAATTATCATCTGTACTATTCGGTAAAAGAATAAAGAATGGTAAGTTAGGGGTAGCAAGATTTATAGGTGATAAGATAGAGATATTTCCTAAAACTATATCAACAGTTAAGTTGGTATATTTAAGAAAGCCTAAAACGCCTGTATGGGGATTTGATGTGGTAAACAATAAACCAGTTTATTCTATTGATAAATCAACAGATATAGAATTACCAGAAGATTGTATGAATGAATTAGTTTTTATGTGTGCTTCATATTTAGGTATGAATTTACGTGAAGCTGAATTGGTACAATATTCTGAAACACTTAAACAACAAGGCGTATAATGAGAGATACAAGAACTTTAATAGCGGAACAAGCTCAAAGGATTATTCAAGGGGGCGATGTAAACTCTGATGTTCAAGTAACAAAGGAGGAGTTAGAAACGTATGTTGACCAATGTTTTGGTAAGTACATTGTAGCATCTTATTACGAGAATAGAAATGCTGATGGTGAGAACAATGTGAATGGTACGTTTATTTATTCATTTGTAGAGAATGTAAAATATGATAAACAAAGATGTAAGCATTACGCACCGATAAGCAGTAGTTATGTTAACTTACCTAATGGTATGGGTTTATATAGCGTATCGCCAGTACAAGATGAGTTTAATACATTTGTGCCATTAAGAACAGATTTCTTAGCGTTAACTAGAGGAACGTTAGTAGCTAACTTAGAGGGTAACAAAGGTTATTACATAGAAAATACAAGGATATACTTGCACAATTTGGATACTGCTGCTATACCTGAAAAGCTATTAATAAAGCTAGTAGGTGGAATACAAAGTGATAGTCAAGAAGATAATATTGATTTACCTTTGAATATGCAGGAAGAAATTATTAAATTAGTAGTTCAAATGTATTATACAATGAGGCAAACGCCACAAGATGTATTAACTGATAACGTGAAATAATTATGAATACAACAATAGATAGTGTAGTAAGGGAGTGGTTATTTGAATCGGGTAATACTGAACACAAATACGCTAGAGCTTTATCTTTAGCGTTGGGTTGTTTAAGAACTTTAAACTTAGATGTAAGTGGACAGCCTGTTGCAAAATTATTAACTGTAAATTCAAATGATACGGTAGATTTACCAAAAGATTATATTTCATTAATTACGTTAGGTATTTACGATACAGGTGGTAAAATTAGACCATTGTACCCTAGCTTTACAAGAGGTAAAGATGTGGTGGTAGATAGTTGTGGTAAGATTTTATCTCCAGCAGGTAATACAGGAATTAGTGAAGTTATTTATTGGGAATATAACGACCATTCATTTTTTAATTTTGGTGAGATTACAGGAGGTATGTTTGGTTTAGGTGGTGGGCAGAATATGAATGGCTACTACAAGATTAATGAGGAATTAGGATATATTGCATTAGAGGGATATTCAGGAGGTAGCACAATTTATATGGAGTACCTATCTGATTTAAGTAGAACTGATGGACAATTTGCAGTACATCCATATATTATTGATACAGTTAAATCATACATAACCTGGAAGATGGTGGAGAGTAATTTAAACGTAGCTTTAAATCAAAAAGAAGTGTTTAGAAGAAATTACATCATTGAGAAAAAGAAAAGTGTTGCGAGGTTTAAATCTTTCACTAAGGAAGAGTTTTTACAAACAATGCGTAAAGGAAATAAATTAGCACCAAAATTCTAATATGGTAGAGAATAGACGAGTAGTTTATGGTATGGATGCCGACACAGACGAAAGAGATGTGGAAAATGGCTATTGCCGAAAAGCTGTAAATGTAAGAATTGGATCTAGTGATTCAGAAAATAAGAACGCAGTTGAATTGTGCAAGGGTAATGAGATAAGGTATATTGAATTACCAGAAGGAGAGAATACAACTATTGGTGCTTACGAATACAAAAGGGATAATATTGTTTATTATTTCAACCACAACAGTAATGGCGACCACCATATTGTTCAATATAATTTGCTACAAGACCAAAGCATAATGGTTATGATTTCGCCTTTATTGAATTTCAGTAAGGAGCATTTGATTACCCATGTGAATGTATTGGATTTAGATAATGATAACCAATTAATTTATTTTGTGGATAGATTAAATCCACCAAGAAAATTTAATATTGGTAAATCAATAAGAGCATTTAATACAGGTTTAACAGGAGATAAATATGATTTACCTATTACCTTAGATATTATTGATGCAGTTAAATATCCGCCATTATATCCGCCTACAAGTAAATATTTTACGGATACACAATTTGATGTCAACTACTTCCGTAATGAATTATGGCAGTTTAAAGCAAGATACATATATGATGATGGAGAGAAGAGTGCATTTAGTCCTATATCAAAACAGACTATAAGCAACACTTCATATATACAAACTACTAATCAGTTTAATAACGCTATACAAGTAATTGTGCCTTCGGGTGGTAAATTAGTTAAGCGTGTAGAGATAGTAGCAAGAGATAGTGAGAGTAAAGATTTTATTTCAATTTTAGATAAGCCAGTTAGTTTTTTTGAGCAAAGTGGTAATGGGGATTTTGTATATAACTTCTATAACGATGGTAACTATTCATTAGTTGATGTAAGGGATAGTCTTAAATTGTTTGATAAGTTACCTTTATTAGCTGGAACGCAGGCGTTAATTGAGGGTAATAGAATTGTGTATGGTGATATTATAGAGGATTATGATAATGTAGAAGTAGAAGCTGATTTAGATGTTCAATATGAAGCTTTTGAGGATGCACAATTACCTGACGAAGAATTAAACACAATTAAGGGTAGAATATATATAAGAAACGTAAACAATATGCCAGCAGGAGTATTAGGTGTACCAAACCTAAGTTTAGCTGCTATTGGTGAAAAGTATTATGACTCAATAACGTTTCAAAGATGTCAACCAATAAGATACTTAAATGGTGATAATAGTGGTAAGCCTTATTTCGGTAGTGTAAGTACAGCTCATGCTTTAATAGCTAGAAACAACTCTACTGATGGTGATACTGAAAAAGAATATCTGAATAATGGACTATATTACAACCCTATTCCTTTAGCTGGATTTGTAGTTTATTTAGTTGGAACTAACTATAAGACTATAAGTAAGCAAAGGAGGGTTGCCCCAGATATAATGAGTTCTACAAATGTATTTTTTGTAAACAGAGTTAATACTGAAAGGATAGTTGACTTAATGGAGCAGCAAGCTGTTTATAGTGAATTTGAATTAAAAGGTATTCCTGATGGGGAATATATTTTAAGGATAGCTAGCCATTTAACAACTAAGGAAGAGTATGATGATATTACAAGACCGTATGAAAGAACTTCTACCTTTACAATGCGTGTAGGTGGTATTGATGGTTGTGAGTGTAAAGTAAAAGTAGAAGGTGGTGAGGTAAAAGAAATTGGCACAACTGAAATTGCTGATATTACATATCCTAAGATAAGGGTTAATTTAGCTACTCAAAGAAAAGAGTTGAACATAGATAACACTATTTCATTTGGATATTTACATGATAACGAAGCTGAAACTTATAACACTACAAATGATGTAAGGGGGCAACAAAGGGTTACTTACAGTAGGATAAATTATAAAGGTTCTAATGATATACCAGAAGGTTTTTATACAGCTAACAGAAATTATGTAGCAGGGCAAAGTAGATATTTCGCTAACAAATTTACTTTTACGGATCATAACGGATTTTTCTTTATTAAAACGGATGTTACACAATTCTTAACGATACAACAAGGCTCACTACAAACTCCTTTAATAATGTATAAAGGAGCTTTAGAAAGTTTATCTGTTATTACTAACATACCTTCAACTGATAATGATGGTTTATTATTATTAGCGCAAGTTAAAAATAGATTTGCTTTAGATAGTGTTAAATCAAACGTAAGTGGTAGGATAGTAGATAATAATGGTAGTTCTGTACCAGGATTAATTGTTTTAGCTGAAAGAGGTGATAATCAATTTACAGATTCAAACGGTTACTTTGATATTATAGTTTACGCTGATTCATTTAATAACTTTGCACAAAGTTTAAATCAATCAAGATATACAGGCACAATTTATGGATTTACAAATAATAGTCAAATACGATATAACGTTACTGATAATATTGTGGGTAATGTTGATATGTATTTGGATATTAACAATGATCCTGCTATACAAATATATAATTCAGAAATTGGATTAGATTTAGGTAATATAGAAGCTGTAACTACATTTGGTTTAGGTACTAGTTTTTTAAAACGTGGTGCATCTTATGAGTTTGGTATAGTTTATTATGATAGAGCGAATAGAAGTGGAGCAGTAAACACTATTGAGGATTTACGCTTAGATTTACCATTCTTTACTGATAAGGTTAAGATAGGTTTACAAAGTGTTTTGGGTGACCCTACACAATACGCATTTTCATCAGTACCAATAGTAAGCGGATACTTGTATAATAAAGCACCTGAATGGGCGACACATTATGCTTGGGTAAGAACTAAGAAATTAAACTTTACAAACTACATACAATTCATTTCTAAAACAACTGAATACAAAACGTTATCGGGTGATGTAACATCAAGTAATGATGGTTACACAATTAATATAAGCATAGACAATATAGTAAACATTTATAACGAAGTAAACAAAGGAAGTGAATTAGTATATACATTTACAAAGGGAGATAGAATAAGATTTATAAAGAGTGCGGAAGGTTTCCCATTTTCTACACGCTTTGATTTAGAGATTTTATCTTATGATATTGGTACAGGAGTTTTAACTTTACGTAATGAATTTAACTTACCTTCATTGAGTACAAATGGTGGTGATTTATTTGAGATATATACTCCATTAAAAGATGTAGAGAATAACTTGTTTTTTGAGATAGGCGAGTTTTATCTAATTGAAAATGGATTACACAAAGGTAACGTACAAGACCAAACAGACACTGAACCTGCAATAGTTAAATTCACTTCGGGAGATACTTATTTATTCCAAAGGAATATGCCTATTACAGAAACTACTTATTCAAGTGAATTTGTAGAGTCTAATTATGTTAATGATTTTGTTGATAGAAGTTTTATAACAACTGATGCAGGGCGACCTAATATTGTTAATATGGATATTAAACAATTAAGACGACCTACAACGATTTATTATAGTGATAGATTTATACCTGAAACTTCAATCAATGGCTTAAATAGTTTCTTTGATGTTAACTTTGAGCAATACGATAGAGTTTATGGTAGTATTCAAAGATTACATTCATTTAATAAAAGATTAGATTGTTACCAGGAATTAAAAGTAGGAAGTATCTTAGTGGAGGAGAATGTTATATTTGACCAATTTGGACAGGGTACTGTTGCTGCTAGTGAGAAGGTACTATCTAAAATTGTGTATTATACAGGAGAATATGGAATAGCGTTAAACCCTGAAAGTTTCTGTTACAATGGTAATCAAAGATACTTTGTAGATTATAAACGTGGGGCGGTATGTAGGTTAAGTAATGATGGTATTACTTTACTATCCGATATAAAAATGAAAGAGTTTTTTGAGGATAAGTTTGGGCAATACTTAGCAAGTGAAATAGTGCCTACAATCTTTACTTCATTTGATACAGCTTATGAGGAATTAGTAGTTGCTTTTGGTGAATTAACTAGGGAATTATTTATACCTCCAGTAGTGGGTAATATAAGTTTCGGTACTGTATCAGTTGAAACAATGTTAGTTCCTGAAAGTACGGATATTTTATTTACAACTGAAACGTTGAATAATGTTTCTGGATTTGAAACAGAAACTACTATTGAACGAAATGTTGAAACAGGAGTCTACACAATTAGTACAAGTCCTATCCTACCTAAATACGAAAGAAAGCAAGAGATAAATATTAAACCAATTACTTTAGCGTTTAGTGAAACAACAAAGCATTGGACAACTTATTATTCATATACGCCTGAATACTTATGTTCAATAGGTTTAACTTTAGCTTCATTTAATAGGGGTGCTTTATTTTTACATGACCAAAACGAAAATCATTCAACATTCTATGGTATAAATAATCAATCAGAATTATGGATACCTTTTAATGCGGAAAGGGATAAAAATAAAATTGCTAAGTCAATAGCATTACATACTACTACTCCATTTGATGTAATTATAGAAACTAGAAATGGGCAGGAAACTACTAATGATGTTTACGACTTCTTAGAGGAAGATATAGATAACTTAGTGTTTGATGGTAAGGAGCATATTTACTATTCGCAAGTTTGGAGGGATGTAAATACTGTAAATGAGGAGTTTCCTAAAATCAATGGTGATGCAATGAGGGATAGAAGTTTCTTAGTTAAGTTAATTACTAACTCAAAACTAAAAGAAGTGGTATATCAAGTAGGGTTAAACTACGCACCATCTGAAAGAAATTTAAGATAATGAATATATTTATCAGTATATTATCTAGTTATGGATTAGCTATGATAATAACAAAGAGTTACATTTTAAAGGGATTTAGGGAGTATCTAACTTTAAAAAGTGCTAAGTTAGGGGTAATGATAAGTTGTCCACAATGTATTGGTTTATATTGTGGGATTTTATTATCTTTGTTTTTGAGTTATGATATACAACAAATTGTGTGTGTATCTTTAGCGACAAGTGGAATATGTTACACAATTAATAAGATATAAATGGATCCGATAACATTAGGCTTAGTAACAGGAATACCAGCAGCAGTAAAAAGCGGTACTGGTATTTTGCAGTTTTTAGAGGGTAGAAGAAAAGCGAGAGCTGAAAGACCAATGAGAGAAATCCCAGAGGAGGTACAGCAAAACTTAACCCAAGCTAAAACACAAGCATTGGAAGGTATGCCAGAGGCTACTAGGAATATGTATTTACAACAAATGCAACGCCAAGAGCAAAATGCGTTAAGACAGTTAGGAGATAGAAAGGCAGGAATTGCAGGAGTACCTTATGTGTATCAACAACAACAAGATGCGTTAAATCAGTTAGCTTCAACCGATGCTAATATGAGGTTAAACAATTTGCAGAACCTACAAGCTAACAGAGCTGAAATGGGTAGGCAGAGAGATATGAATTTCCAATTAAATGAGTTTGAGCCTTTCTTAAATCAAATGAGAATGGCAGAAGGATTAATTGGTGCAGGTATGCAGAATGTGATGGGTGGATTAACTGATAGTTCTAAAATGTTACTTGATTACGATATGTATGATAGGTATATGGGCGGTAAAGGTGTTAATTTTAACTTGCCAAACAATAACACTAACAAAACTTCTGGTAGCAATACTAATTTTACTTTTACTAATCCATACATAAATCAAAGCAATAATATTAATACTTCTCAACAAGGTGGATTACCTGATATGCTAGAAGCACAAGATGATTATTCTTCTTTAGGTGGTATTGTACCTCCTTTTAGTGGTGGTTTTAATTGGTTAAATAATGGATAGTAGTTTTGATTCAATGCAAGGCGATTCACTAGGTTTATCGCAAGGGCAAGGTAGAGGTTTAGCACAAGTTTTTGATAGTACGTATAACCCTGTATTTAAGGAAGATTTAATTAGAAATATAAAATCT
>Ga0208161_1000057_pt1 | contig 52836 bp, 70 predicted proteins | sample CB_VirMetaG_3_FD_184538 | JGI IMG/M metagenome (GOLD analysis project Ga0208161, IMG submission 184538) | Freshwater to marine saline gradient viral communities from Chesapeake Bay - CB_1508_1S Viral MetaG (SPAdes) (version 4) | ecosystem: Environmental > Aquatic > Marine > Coastal | place: USA... | reverse complement strand
ACAAGGACAGAGCGAAAATGAACTGTTAGTGACTGCTACTACGTTGTTCAAAGCAGGCAATATTCTTGAAGGAAGACAGCAACTTATGCAATATATCTCGCTGTATCCAACACGAATCGAAGACACTTATCGTTGGATGTACGATAATCTAGATTTGTTTGGTGCATCGCAAGAAAAGCGTGACGCAAACATTGTTGTGATTAGGAATGGATTAGCAAATCTTCCTCTAGTAGGTATTCCTGAAATCTCATTGGCTGCAACTTTGGTAGAGCTAACTTCATAAGTTGCTAAATAAATGAATATAGGAGATGAATATGTCTTGGCAAGCAACATTGAAAATTAATAACAACACAGAATACAACGTAGATGTAGTTCACAATCAGCCTGAAGGGTTGCTAGTGACTTTAGAACCCGGTCAGACGGGTTGGAGTTGGTCTACTAGCGATAACAATAACACTGTATCATTGCGTTTCTGGCAAGAGCCAAATGTATACTTTATGCAGGGTAGCACAAGCTACGGTCCAACAGCAGGTGTATGGGTAGATCGCGGATGGATGGATCCTAAGGCACAGACTCTCAAAATGACTGCTGATGCTAACGGTACTGTATTCGTACAGACTACTAATGGTGGTAAAGAAATTCTTGCTTGGAATCAGTTTGAGCAAGGTGGAACAATTGAGTTGACTTTCGATAAGCAATGAGATATTTAATGATTCAATTCTTACGCAAGCCCGGCGGTCAGATTGACGAGCTGGTTAGCGTATCCAGAAAGATCAAAGCATCAGACATGTCCACAAAGAACGTTATCATGGACTATGCTGATCGATCTGTAAAGAAGTGTGTGATTGAAGGTAAGATTCACGACACAACCTTCGACAGAATGGACCTATACTATAGACGCATCTATCCTAGCTTGATAGAACAGCTAGAAAAAGAGGCACCAGTCGAAGCAAAAAGCAAGCCCAAAAAGTCTAAAAAGTAAGACTTTAGGATTGACATCAACTAACTTAATTGCTATAATATAGCTTTCTAAGAGGTAATACATATGAATGATTTTAAAGAAGTAGCAAAACATACGGGTGTAGGTGCTATCATCCTCACTGCGTTTGTTACTGGAGTTCTTGTTTGGAACTTTATCGTGGGAGTAGTAGCAGGCGTACTCAATCTGCCTGAGGTATGGAAGTCAGTAGTTTACTTTGCACCTTTCGCACTATATCTAATGTATGTGATGGGTGGATTGTATTCTCTAAATAGAAAATAGAATAAATCGTAGTTTATATACATAGATCACAGCCCTCTACAAAATATAGCGTAGAGATGAAAATAGCTTATACTTAATATAATATAGTAGTAAAAAGAAATGGGGCTTTCGCCCCATTTCTATTATTGGTCGTAAAGTTTTAGTATGTGTTCAATAATCTTATGTCTCCTGATATCTTTTGCATCGAATTCACAGATTGACAGCCCTGGAACCTGATATTTTTTGATTCTATCTGTTAGATCCAGTAGTCCGTTCTCTGGGCTTCTACGATCCGTCTGTTCGACATCACCGTTGATCACGATTTTGCTACCCTCGGCGATCCTTGTCATTAACATTTTTATTTGTGACGGTGTCGCATTCTGGGCCTCATCTAATATGATCCAACTGTTCTTGAAATTTCTTCCCCTACAAAACGCTAGTGGCGTGATCTCTATGATCTGTTCTTTGAGCATATACTCAATCTCATTTTGGGAGTAATAATCACGAACAATGTCAAACAGCGGTCTTACCCATGGTTCCATTTTTGAGTTTAAGTCGCCTGGTAAGAATCCATGCTTTTCATCGTCCACTGCAACAGCGGGTCTTGTCAACAAGATTTTGTCGCATGTGCCAGACCGCAATGCTTGTAATGCGGCTAACATAGCTAGATAAGTTTTACCTGTACCTGCAGGGCCAGAGACCATAACGATATCGGTTTCAGGGTCTGTTAGTGATAAGATATATTTTTCCTGATTTATGCTCTGAGGTATCAGATTGATATGTCTGCGTGACTTCTGCTTTTTGTTTTGGTAAAAGTCTATCGTCTTGCTTTCGTTCATGTAGAATGTTTGCTGTGTTGTGTCTTCTTTGTGTACGTATGTTTCATGTTTTCTTCTTAGTGCTCCAGTTTTTCTTTTACTCATAAATTCTTCCTATAAGTTAAGTGAGATAGAAAGCATCTGCTTTCAGAAGTATTTAAAACAGTTTATCTGTGCAAATACAGTACGGATGAAAAGTTGTGAAACGTGATAAATATAAGACCCTCTGAATAATATGCGTATTTTATCATTTCTTTCTTATTCAGAATCCCTTGAGATAAATACATATATGACAAGTATAGCATCCAAACAAGCAAACAAATTTTTCGACAACATTGATTTTGTCAGCATTGTAGATACCATCAAAAACATCTATATGAGTGACGGAGCGATGAACACCATCTTGGACTTTGAGCGTGTGATGGACGAAGCAGACATCTATGCGTTCAAAAATTGGATCAACGGTGAGTTGGTGCAAGGTCCTGATATCGGCAGATACTCATGCACATGCGTGTTCATGTGGCCATATAAATTGATGCCCGACCCTCGAGGAGCTTTACGTTTGACTACTGTTGGATGTAACGTAGAGATGATGAAAGGCAAGATCGAAGTTCCAGTACAAGTAACTTCTTATGATGACTTTCAATCAGGTACTCGCTATCCCAAGATGCAAAGCAATAAAGTATGGTTCATGAAAATTGAGATTCCTTTTGAATTAATGGATGACATTAAAGAAGGTGCAGTCGATATCGCTGATCAAACTATCGACTTGTCAGAGATCGAAGATGCGTATGACGAAGACTTAGAACAAACTGCAACTGATGGAGACATCGATAACGAGAACACCGCGGCACCTGATCAGATGCCTTCTGACCAACCGGAACCAACAGCATGAAGATTTTAGCAGAAAGTTTAGATCACTTAGATATGGAAGGTCAAGTATGGCCTATCTTGTCTATTGATGAATATGCGGCAAAGATGGGTGAAGATAAAGATATCATTACCTTGACTTTCATAGTAAAATCTAAAGTAGTAGGAGAAGACTTAGTAACTTGGTTCGAACGAGGTTATAATTTCGTACTAGATGCTAGCGTAAGTGATGGTGAGTTAGAAACAAACAAATACTTGGTGTTCGTAGAAATGGACCGCAGATCATGGGCTCCAAAAAATATCTGTAGATTAGTTTCAGATTTAAAAACACTAACCGGCTTAGATCCTAAAGAATGGACCATCAATATTGATACTGATGAATATCCATGTGAAGAAGAAATCTTAAAACAAAAACTGATCCTCAACCCAGTAAAATATAAAATGGAAAAAGAAACCGATATTGATGTTGAACTCAACGAATTCAGAGAAAGAGCAGGTTTGGAGACAAAGCCTGTCTTTAACGAAGAAGAAAAAGATCCTCTCATCAAACAACTACAGCACCAAGCAGGAATATAATCCCAAAACAACACATTCCTGCTTGACATACCCATGGTAGAGTGATATAATACAACATGGATTATTATTCTATTCTTGGCGTTGAAAGAAACGCAGATGAACAAACAATCAAAAAAGCCTACAAGCGTCTGGCGATGAAACATCATCCGGACAAAGGCGGTGATGAAAATAAATTCAAAGAGATCAACGAAGCATACGCTACGTTGAGCGATCCACAGAAAAAAGCGCAATATGATAATCCACACGCAGGTGGGTTTGGGTTTAGTCACGGTGCACAAGGGTTCGACTTTAATGACATCTTTGGTGCTGGTTCTCCCTTCGATACGATCTTTCAACGACACAGAAATCAAACTCCGATGTTCAGGACTCCCGTGCAAGTCTCATTGAGACAAGCATACACGGGAGACCAACATGCCATGGAACTACAAACTAATCAAGGCAAGAAAGTTATCAACATAACTATCCCCAAAGGAGTTGAAACAGGACAGCAGATTCGCTATGATAACGTCATGGGTCCTGGATCGATACTGATCATTGACTTCTATGTGCAGCCAGATCATTTTTTTGAACGTAAAGGACCTAATCTGTATAGCAAACATACCATTTCAGTATTGGATCTGATTGCGGGTCACAAGTTTAAGTTTACTACTCTTTCAGGTTCTGTATTAGAAGTAAAGATAAAACCGAGAACACAACCCAACTCCCAGATCAAGTTACCTGGGTATGGTATGCCTACTAGAACCGGTCATTATGGAGACCAAATTATATTGCTTAATCCAATCATTCCTGCTACTATAGACAAAACGATCACAGATGCTATAGCCAAATATAAAGAAATTGAAGACTCAAAACACGCTAAATAATATTAGAGGTAAAAAAATTGAATCAATCACCAGAAATCGAAAGTATCATTGAACGTGCAGTACATTCTGCTAAAGAATATAAGCACCAGTATGTGACCATCGAACATTTGCTATTAGCACTTGTCACACACCCACCATTCAAAAAGTGTCTTAATAACTTTAAGGTAGATGTCGATCTTATGATTTCAGAGATCGAAGCATACTTGAATGGTTTGCACAGCATCGAAGCCAAAGACCCAAATACACAACCACGTAAAACTAATTCACTAGAGCGTGTTATCAACCGTGGTGTGACACAAGTTATCTTTACGGGTCGTAAGCAGATCACTACTATCGATTTGTATCTGTCTATCGCTACAGAAGGCAATACCCATGCACATTACTTCTTGCTAAAGTATGGAGTAGTAAAAGCACAGTTTGTTGATCATTGGCAGCGCACCTACAAGGGTGACAATTATGCTATGATGGGTGAGTCTCAAGCAGATGATATCCTAGAAGAATATACTGTGAACTTGTCACAACTAGCACAAGAACAAAAGCTGGAACCTGTGATTGGTAGGACACAAGAGATCGATAATATCATTCACGTGCTAGCAAAACGCTTTAAGTCAAACGTGTTGATGGTAGGTGACCCGGGTGTAGGTAAGACTGCTATCGCTGAGGGTATCGCACAGAAAATCGAAGATAAAGAAGTGCCTTCGTTCTTAGAAGGACATCAAGTTTATTCACTAGAAGTTGCTGGCTTACTAGCAGGTTCTAAGTACCGAGGTGAGTTTGAAGAAAAAGTAAAAGATGTAATCAGGGCATTAGAGATCAAGAAAAAGTGTATCCTGTTTATTGACGAAGCACACACTATGGGTGGTGCTGGTGCAACATCTAATGGTTCAGTAGACTTTGCTAACATGATCAAGCCTGCTATCACTAAAGGCACACTTAAAGTGATTGCTAGCACAACGTGGGAAGAATACTACGAGAGTTTTGAGAAGGATCGTGCGTTGATGCGTAGATTCTATCGTGTAACTATCGATGAGCCTTCACGTGATTCTACCGTTAAAATCCTAGCAGGATTGTCAAACCGTCTTAATGACTTCCACTCAGTCAATATCTTGCCTGAAGCAGTTGAAGCCGCAGTTGACAGTGCTACACGTTATATCAGCGACAGAAAGAACCCTGATAAGTCCATCGATCTACTAGACGCCGCATGTGCTAAACAGCGTGTACTAGAAAACGAAGGTGCTGATATCACTAAAGAACTAATCTTTGAGCAAGTTGAAAAGTTCACAGGCGTTCCCGCAGACAAGCTCAAAGGCGATAATCTAGACCGTATCTCTACACTTGATGTGAATATCAAGTCTAAGTTGTATGGTCAAGATGAGACCGTAGATCAGGTTATCGAACGTGTCTACGTGTCATTTGCTGGCATCGGTAATGAAACTAAACCAATCGCTAGCTTTTTATTCCTAGGACCAACAGGCACGGGTAAAACAGAACTGGCTAAACTGCTGTCTAAAAATCTAGATATGCCACTGCTCAAATACGATATGTCTGAGTATTCTGAGAAGCACAGTGTAAGCAGTTTGATAGGGCCTCCCCCGGGTTATGTAGGGTTCAGTGATTCACAAGTCCAAGGGGGCAGATTAATATCAGACTTGAGTAAACAACCTCATGCTATCTTATTGTTTGATGAGGTTGAAAAAGCACATCCTGACATCTTTAACATCTTTTTGCAGATGTTAGATGAAGGTACTATCACTGGTTCTAATGGTAAGCAAGTATCTTGTAAGAACTGCATGATCATTCTAACTAGTAACTTAGGTAGCACAGACGGAGAACGTTCTAATATTGGTTTCGGTGATCCTAACAAGAAGGGTGAAGAAGAAAAAGCTATGAAACAATTCTTCAAGCCTGAGTTTAGAAATCGCTTAGACATGGTTTGTAAGTTTGGTAAACTTGACACACTTGCTATTAAAAAGATTGTTGTCAAGTTTGTTGCAGACTTGCAGGCTGCATTGCTTGAAAAGCACAATATCACTCTTAATTTCGAAGAATCCGTTATCGAACATCTTGCTAAAGAGGGGTACGATAGCAAGATGGGTGCTAGACCACTAGCACGTAAGATTGATGAACTTGTGCGTGTACCGTTGAGTAAAAAGATTCTTTTCAACAAACTGAAAAACGTCAATATCATGGCTATGATGAATGGTGATGTTATTGATTTCAGGACCGCTCAGAAGGCTAAGGTATCTATAGGTACTGATGGTATTATCGAAGTAGATTCTAACAACCCAACTTTACCATAAGTTTAAGTCTCGACTGTTTTAGCATAAATACTCTTATAATCACGGAGATATTTATGGCTAAAATAGTCGAAGACGTTATCGTAATCAAGTTCAGTAAACTTGCTAAAGACGGCGATGCAAATGGCGCCGGCGTTGTGAACGAAGAAATTCAATTAGCATTAGAACAAGTTGCACAAGAACTTGCAGGTCAAGGTGTAATTGTTGAAGTAGAGAGGGCATAACATGCCTCAGTCAACTATCTTGATTTTATTACCCCAGACACGTTATCACAACGACGGAACTAATCAACCCTATGATGTCACGGGTAATGCCGTGCAGGCTGCGGCTTATTATCTAGGAAATCAAGATTTACAGACTGTATCTTATAGTTTCTCAGAAGTAACTGGTAATCTTGTTATCGAAGCAACACTTGCACAAGATCCTGTCGAAGGTGACTGGTTCAAAGTTTACGAGATCAGCGCCAACAATCAAGCAAACACTAATGCTAATTTAAATTCGTACACTAATCTTACAGGTAACTATGTAAAGATGAGAGCGAAGATTAAAGACTTTGAGCATGGTGTAGTAGAATTTGTTAAGGTGAGTTATTAAGTATGAAAAAGATTGTTGTAATGCCAGGTGGATTCCACCCATTTCATGCAGGGCACTATGCGTTATACCAATCTGCAAAGAAAGCATTTCCAGATGCTGATATGTACGTTGCCGCTAGCGATAGCAGAACAGAGCGTCCATTCCCGTTTCAGATCAAACAAAAACTAGCACAAGTTGCAGGTGTCAAACCCAACGAGTTTGTGCAAGTTAAATCACCTTTTAGATCAGAAGAAATCACTGCAAAATACAATCCAGAAGAAGATGTATTGATCTTTGTACGCAGTGAGAAAGATAAAACAGAACAACCTATTCCAGGTGGTACTAAGAAAGATGGTACACCTGCTTACTTTCAACGCTACAATCCAAAAGATATGAAGCCATTCAAACAGCATGGTTATATCGCATATCTACCTACTGTTGAATTCGCTGGCGGTATCAAAAGTGCTACTGAGATCAGAAAGCAATGGCCCCATCTTAATGCTAGACAAAAACAACAGATGGTACAAGCCCTTTATCCAAACACTACAGGCAATAAGAAACTTATCGATAACGTAGTGCAGATGATCAATGCTGGCATGGGTGAGTTGACTGAGGGTGAAGTTGTATCATTCACCCCCGGATATACTAAATTGCCGGCGGATTTAGAAGATAAAGTATTATACTGGTATCAAGTAAAAGACACTGAAGACGGTAAATTTTTTAAAGCCGCGATGGCTCAGAAAGGCATCGACATTGAATATCGTGATGACTTACTTGATGCTTTCGTAGTAGTAAGATGGAAAGAGGGTAATAGAAAACAACGTGCCATGATCACTGTAGATGAGATTATGGAAAAACTAATTCAACAAGCATATAAAAATCCACCTGATGATCCAGACGATGTAGCAGAAGCATACGATCCGTATGACGAAGCAGATGTACTGTTGAGATACGATCCTGCAGATAAAAAATTAAAAAAACGTTCTTGGGTACACGCTAAACTTGATCAAGCAAAACGTGAAGGTTGGAGATACTCAGCCGAAGAAGCGATGCGAGTACACGGCTACTTCCCAAGCAAGTATAAGCAGGGCGAGTTCATTAAAAAAGGCATCGATGGTAAGTGGGAAAAAGTATTTCCTTATTCACAAAGAACAGACGAAAGAAATATCTGGGATAAGATCGAAGAAGATTATTACTGGAATGTAGGTGATGGTCAAGATGAACCAGCCGCAGGCACGCAACCTAGCGAAGAATTACGTCTAAAGAAATCTCATCAGTATGCAGGCGCATTTGTTGGTGAAAGTGTTGCTAAGATCCGCAAGATGATCAAAGAAACTAGTGATGAAGAAAAAGAAAAAACTGCACACTTGCATCGTAAGTTTTTTGAGATGATGGAAGGTGAAGTAATCAATGTAGATTTCAGAGAGCCTGAAGCCAACAAACAACAGATCCAACAGAAGTATGAGCAAAGAGTACAATATCTAGCCAAGATCGAAGATGCGATAATGGGCATCCACGAAGAATTGGAAGAGATGGAACAGTTAGGTTTGTTGCCATTAAACATGTTAGATTTCTATCATGACTGTAAACAAATGATCAGATACATTCAAAACTTCAAAGACGAAGATGATCCTTTACCTGATGATGACGGTAACTTCTTAGAATCGTTATTAAACAAGGCTAATGTTTTGAGAGAAGCATGGCTTAACAGAAAGGCTCATGCATTCGAATCATTTAGAAATGATCCTATTCTAGCACCTATGCCCGGCGGTGATGTAGATACATCCGGTCCTAAAGTCCTTAGACCACAAGAGTTGAAAACAAAACGTGTAGGACCCCAGCCCGCTAAGTTCTGGAAGGTTGCCGAAAAGCACGATTATCTGCCAGAAAAATAATTCCACCCCTCTCTAACGTAGTAAATAATAGTGTTACGCTACTTTATTACAGAGAGGAAACAATGGCAACTAGAAAGACAAAACGGGGCGCAAAAAAGGAAGAGGCAAATATTCCAGTAGAGCAACTACAAGAAGCTGTACAGGAAATGCAAGCGGGAGTTCCAAATCAGACCCCCAACCCAGGACAGAATCAAGTCCAAGTTAATGTAGACTTCTTAAGAACCACACGTGTGCATATTGCTATGCCATGTTATGGTGGTATGCTTACTGAATCTACATTCATGAGTTTTATCAAGTGGGCTAACACTGCTCGCCAGTTAAACATTGACTGGACACTTGAAACAATGGTAAATGAATCGCTGATCAGTCGTGCAAGAAATACGCTAACTGCTAAGTTCTTGAACATGCCTGATGCAACTCACTTATTTTTCGTAGACGCAGATATCGGTTGGGAGCCTTGGCATCTGTTAGTTCTACTTAACAGAGACGTAGACGTTATCGGTGGCTTGTACCCAATGAAGACTATGCCCATCAAGTGGGTAGTAAATGGATTCGATGGTGCAGAAGAAGGCCCTGATGGTCTACAAGAAGTTTCAAAAGCAGGTACAGGTTTCTTGTTGATGAAGAAGCATGTATTTGGAAAAATGAACTCTCACCCTGCTGTGAAGCAGTACAAAAACGATATCGGCTTAGATCCAATCTTTGATCAGCACTTAAAAACTTATTTCGATACAGCAGTCCGTCAGAATCGTTACTATTCTGAAGACTGGACTTTCTGTGAGAACTGGCGTGATATGGGAGGAAAAATTTGGGTCGATAAGCGTGTACTTTTAAGACACTCTGGATCATATGTTTTCTGTATGGAAAATCAACAGTATCTCATGGATAACATTGGTCCTCTTTATATGCAACAACAACAGCAACAACAAGCGTTGCAAGCACAACAGTTAACTCCAGATGCTGACGGTAATGTTACGTTAGACACTGGCGAAGTTCCTGCTCCGGCGCCCCAAGCCGTGGTAGAACAACCCCTGGTTAATGAACAACAGTTCGCTAAGCCAGGTGCTCCGTAATATAGTTCCTTAACTATATTGACTAAGTTGGCCGGCCCTCTCCCAGGGGCCGGCTTTTTTATTCCTGAAATAAATACTTTAATGACAGCGAAGATTATTCTAATTGCTGACTTGATAGAAGAAAAGCTCCGCAAAGAACGTGAGCTAGAATTCTATGAAGACGAATTAAAACGATTGCTGACCAAGATGAACTGGGTCCGGCAAGAGATTAGCCTCACTGAAACTATCATCAAACTGATTCAAAAAGAAGAAATTCCAAACTTACTCAAATCTATCGAAGATAAACGATAGTTTCTTTCTTGTCAATAACTCTGTATATTGATAAATACTATATTATACACAGGGATTGACTAATGAAATTCAACGAAATCACCGAATCTGCATCAGCAGGCGCTACTGGAGCCGGAAGTGTTGCTACAGTAAGTGCCCCATTGGGTACTCAGAAACGTTCAGGTTCTATGTTCACTGGCAAAAAGACCAAGCAGAAATACGCTAACAGCGCAGAAGCACGTAAGCAAGTATCTGAAGGCAAGATGAAAGAACTTGCGTATGATATCGAAAACTTAGATAACGGTAACTTTATGAAAAAGTACGGTAAGTCTAAACAAGATATGCAGGCTATGTTACGTGAGGAAGAGATCATCGAACAAGATTTAATCATTCTTCCTGGCATGCGTAAAAAGAAAGACAAAAGTTTTATTACGCATGAAGAAGATCGCAGAGACCACGAAGTTGAAATGGCTAGAAGTGATCTTTTCGCAATCGCTAAAAATGCAAAAGAACTTTATGATTTAATCAGATATCGCACTGAAGACGAAGGTATAATGGGTTGGCAACAATCTTATATTACTCTAGCAAGTGATTACATTAGTTCAGTTAAAGACTCAATCGAACACCAAATGATGATGCGTGAAGCATCTGAGTATGGTCAAGGCGAAGATGACAGAATCAACACCGGTAACATCTTAGATAAAAAGCCCAAAGGTCCTAACACTGTAGGCATTCAAGGTGGAACACTTACCGGTACATCACTTGCGGAGAAGAAATAAATGTCTTGGGATAAAAAATTTGATGCAGAAAGAGCATACAAAGATGCACTACAAATTACAAAAGCAATTAAGTATTTTGATAATCATATAGAGATTATCAATGAAATACGTCAACTTGCTGAACAACGTGGTATTGACGAAAAAGAATTAGAATATCACATCGACAGAGTTTATGAAGCAAAAAACGAATTAGAATCTGCTGTGTTTAATTTAGTAGAGCCATTTGAAGATGCTGTACGTTATGCTGATGATGACGATGAAGAAGATGAAGATGTAAGAGAAAGCGGTGCAAATGATTTGTTTGGTATGCTTTCTAAACAGTTCGAAAAAGAATTCGGAGCCTCAATGTCAGATCCAATGGCGAAGAGATCAGAAAGACCTGACAGACAACGTCCTGAACCACACAGAGGCAATGACAAAAAAGAAGTCAAAGAATCCGTAGCAGTAAAACTTGCCAAGTCACAGACTTCACGCATCTTAGAAGGTATCGTTTCTAATACACATGAGAAATGTCCTCATTGCGGTGGAGAGATGGTAAGCGAAGAATTGATTAACGAAAAGAAAGATGCTTGCTATTACAAAGTCAAGAGCCGTTATAAGGTATGGCCTTCTGCATATGCTAGCGGTGCGCTAGTACAATGCAGAAAGAAAGGCGCTAAAAATTGGGGTAAGAAAAGCAAATGAGATATCGTCAGATATTAGAAGCATGTTGGAAGGGATATGAAAGAGTTCCTGGCACTAAGCAAGGTACGCCCGGAAGCTGTAGGAAAATATCTGAACAAGAGCTAGAAGAAAATCTACGTAAATGGTTTAAAGAAAAGTGGGTCAGATTTGGTCCTGATGGTAAAATCAGGGGTTCTTGTGCTAGGGGTGATGACAGTGAAGGTAAACCAAAATGTTTACCACAAAAGAAAGCACAGTCACTAGGCAAGAAAGGTAGAGCAAGCGCCGCAAGACGCAAGCGCAGAGAAGATCCAAATCCAGAACGTAAGGGAAAAGCAAAGAACGTTGCTACAAAAAAGAAAAGTAGTAAAGGATAATTACAATGTTTGGTATAAGAGAATACGTAATAGGCGGACTACTTGTATTATTAGTAAGCATAACTTTAGCAGGTAGATGGTACTATAACAATTCACAAGAAACAATCAAAGTTCTAAACGAAAACATAGCCACACTAAAAGCTAATCAAGAACAATTACAGCAAGCAATTAAAGACAACAACGAAACGATTGTTAGACAACAGCAAGAAGCCCTGCAGATCGCTCAAGCAAATGACCAACTGCGTTCTCAGCTGGTTGCTTCTGAAAAATATGCAGATGACTTAGCAAGTAAGTTAAGAAGACATAACTTAACTGTTTTAACGATGCAAAAACCAGGACTAATAGAAAGACGAGTAAATGATGCAACAGAAAAATTATTCAGAGAGCTGGAAGAAATTACTGGTTCTAACCCTCCTAGCGAGTAGTTTAGTCGGTTGTGCTACTACTGCTCCCGAACCCATTGTGGTGACAAAAACTGAGTATGTCTACAGAGAGATTCCTATACAGGCTAGACCTAAACCCGTCACGCTGTACGACCTACAATTTTATGCAGTTACTAAAGAAAACTTAGATGATTTCTTAAAACGATTCGAAAAAGAGAACGGTGACGTTGTGTTTTTTGCTATCAGCGTTCCTGATTATGAGAACATATCATTAAACATGGGTGAGTTAAGACGTTTCATAGAATCACAAAATGCTATTATCTTGTACTATGAAGAAAACGTAAACAAGAAGCCAGAAGCAGAAAATGAGAGCAAATGATTTTATTACAGAAAAGTGGAGCGCAAAGTACAAGCGTTCTATAAACTGCAATAATCCAAAAGGATTCTCCCAACGTGCCCACTGTCAAGGTCGTAAGAAAAAGGTAGAAGAAAACGTTAACTTTGTCAAGCCCCAGTTTGATGTGGAATGGGAAGAAGCAAACCGTTATGATTTTTTAGACAAGCTAGGACAACAGGGCTGGGAAGAACTTGCTAAAACTGGCAAAGCAGTAACAGTTACAAAAAACAGTGTAAAAAAGATTGGGAACACAGGTGCAGACGGTTCAGAAACACTGGATGATTTAGAACCTGATAAAGTTGCAAGACTTAAAACAGCAATGAACTCGGGCACAGTGGAAATGCCCATTGTGATGAAACAGCCAAACGGTGAATTAGAACTAATAGCAGGTAATACAAGACTGATAGGCCTTATCAATACAGTAGGCAAGGCAACTGTTTGGTACATAGATGCAAGCAAACTGGAAGAAAACTTTGCTGATGGTAAGAAAAAGACTACAGAAGGCATGGGAGCAAGTGCAGGTGGCGGTACCCCCGGATCAGCAGGAGCAGGTGGTTCATCTTTAGGGCTACCTTATCCTTCTTCTTACGAAGAAGAAAACGATAAGTTTAAGCGAAAAGGACAGGAGCGTACTGTTGCTATGACTACTGAACAGAAAATATATAAACGAGATGAACTACCACAACTTAATAGATCACACTTTGAGAACGGCGACTTTGAGATCGAAGAAGGCGAGGTCAAATTAAGTAAACTGATTCCTATTCAGACTGAGCGTGTGAAAGGCTTAGTAAAGAAAACTATAGAAATGATCGAAGGCGGTAAAGACAAACCTTTAATCATCGATAAGAAAGGCAGAATAGTTAACGGTCATCACAGATATGATGCATATAAAAAGCTGGAATATAAGAAAGTTCCAGTACTTAAAGTAAATGCAACAGTAGAACAATTAATCGATAAATACATGAAATAGGATTAAATCATGCTTTCTGAATATTTGAAAAAACTACTTGCTACTTCTTATGCATTTGTGATCAAATCGCAGAACTTTCACTGGAACGTTGAAGGTAGCGATTTCCCGCAATATCATAAATTTCTAGGTAAACTATACGAAGAAGTATATGACAATACACTAGATAGAACCGCAGAATACATTCGTACATTAGACGAATACACTCCCGGGTCAATCGAAAGATTTGCTGAACTTTCTATGATACCAGATCAAACTATGATTCCTAGAGCAGAGTTAATGATGGCTGAATTGTTACGTGACAATGAGATCATCATTAAACTACTTAAAGAATGCTATGACGTTTCTGAAGCGGAAAAAGAATATGGTATCTCTAATTTCATCGCCGAACGTTTAGATGCACACAATAAACATCGTTGGATGATCAAAAGTATATTGAAAAAAGCTAGGGAGTAAACAATGCTTCCAAGAGAGATACTTAAAGAGTATAATACCGAGAAAACCGCACAGAACTTTGGCAAAAAGTTATTCTTAAGGTACTTCCAAGACTTAGAACAAACACCCGGTGCACAGACTGTCACTGGTATTCCTATGGATGTATGGCTAAAGCAAAATGAACTACAAGAAGTTGTAGACAATCCCCAAACTAGTCCAGAAGAAAAAGCCAAAGCAGAAGAAGCTATTGAGAAATTAAGAACTAAGGCTGTTTTCAAACTGCTAAAAAAGTTCGAAGAAATCGATCCAACTAACAATAAAGAATATGTGCAATGGATGGTAAGAACTTACATCAACGATCAGATGAGTATCGAAGATATCGGTTCTACCGTTGCAGAATATCTAGCTAAATTCAATGCACTAAAAATCAAGCGTCACATCAAGCCACCAAAGAACGATATTGGTCAGTATAAGTCTTTTAATGATTTCATGAATGAAGTCGATCAGTATCAAGATCCACTGGAAGCTGACAAAGACAAACAAGCAGAGCGTGGTAAGTATGAATTGATCTATGATGCTGACAACTTGTTAGTATTGAAACCAAAAGATAAAACTTCCGCTTGCTTCTTTGGTAGAGGCACACGTTGGTGTACGGCTGCTACTAGAGGTCATAACTACTTCAGCCACTATAATAGACAAGGCCCGATGTATATCATCATTCCCAGAAAGCCATCACATCCGGGTGAGAAATATCAGTTCCACTTTGATTCTAGACAGTACGCAGAAGAATCTGATACAATGCTCAATCAAGGTGAGCTTGTACAACTAGTAGAGAAATATCCACAGCTAGCAGATATCTTTAAACAGCAAGCAGAAGAATATGGTTTGTTTTGGTTACAGAAGCCTATCATCAAAAAAGATGAAACTTACACTCTATACATCTACAAGAAAAATAATAGACCCTTCTTGCGTGTAGTTCCAAAGAATCCATCTCACGAAGGTGAAGAATATTTTATCGAAAAAGATATTAATGATCGTGTAGAGATAAGAAACGAGAGTAACAGATCGTTATCTCCAATAGAGAAATATAACTTTGTAGAAAATATGCCCGGCTTAACTGAAAAGCTAGGCATAGATATCGACGGTTATGATCCAAAGACTGCTGAAAAAATACAAAAAGGTGATAACACGTATGTGAAGTTTGGTGAAAAGTATGCTATCATAGATACTTCAGATGGAAAATTTGTAACCAGTTTGGTCGGTGACACTTCATATGGATCTGGTGATTTGAAAAAAGGAATATATCGCTGGGTTCCTAAATCTGAACAACGCCGTTCTACTTACGAGGAAGTGAATCCATATGAGTTTATGATAGAGCATCCTGAACTCAATACTATGTTCAAAGATGCGCTTAATCGTATACAAAATGCTACTAGTGACTTAGGAAGAAGACACGGAAGCAATTCTTCAGCCAAATATGGATGGATGGCTCCTCATTCTAGTATAGATACTCAGAACGGTAAAGTATACGAGTTTGGTCAGAACGGGAAACCTGTTGCTTATTATATAAAAGATAACGATGTTGGGGGACAAGAAGGTATAGTATTTTCTATGGACCCTAACGGTGAAGTAGATAACATAGAAACTATGGATGCTCGGGGTAATCTTGAGAAAATGTCATTCTTGCAACAAGTTGCTTTCTTAGATAGACATGCTGATCTAAAAGACATGTTGCCCGGTACAAAAGCATTCAATCCAGAAGAAATCGATATAGGCAATGCTGTACTTAAAAAATATCATACTCAGACTGAAAGAGCCGATAGAGATATAATCACCAAAGACAATTATTTCTTGATTCCAAAAGATCCAAGTCGCCCCGGAGAGAAATATTCTTTAACTATCAAATATCGGGGTGAAGCACAACCAGCTACTGATCAGATAGAAAATAAAACTTTTGTCGGTGCTGATATTTCTGCGTTCGCTGATGATCGTGCTAAACCTATAGACCTCACTTCTACTCGCTCATACGGCTACAGATATGATCAAGAAAGATCAGTACCTGGCTTAATAAACCATTTTATAGAAAAATTTCCCGGTCTAGAAAAATTTGTATCACCTGACAATAGTATGAGTCATTCAGGTGGTTACGGATATGACAGAACAAAATATGTTCCTGGACAAACTATTGACAACGACCGAGTTAAAGTTAAAAGATTTGATGAGGTAGATCGTGCAGGTAATGCTACATCACACGGTACACCTAGACTATTAGTTACTGATAAGCAGACAGGTGATTCTTACGTAGTCACTACGCAGGCTAGAGACAGAAGAGGTAAGACAGGTAAGATCGGGCGAATCGAAGTAAACGCTATACCAAAAGATTTGATCAATTGGGGCGAAACTGATGATGATAAGAAATTAAATGCAAAAACACTTGGCGAAGCTGAGATAATCGCATTATTCAGAAAATTCCCTGAGATGGTAGATGTTATCAAGAAAGAGAACATCCACCCCAAATCGCCTCACCCTGCTTTAGTAAAAGTTGCAGATAGTGAAGAAGACTTACAAGTTAAAACAGATACATTCAGGGTAGAAAGACGTCCTGACGATCCCGGCAGAGAAGATATTTTCTTTAAAGATCCTAACAAAGAAAACGTAGCATTTCAATATAGTGAAGATTATAATGATCGCTATGGTAGAAAAGAAAATCTTCCTGCTATGATAACAATCGCATCACAAATGATTGACAGGGGTTACAGGGGTGATACTGAACAGTACGGCTCTCATGCATGGTATAGATTAATGAATGAGAACCCTGCGTTAAAAGAGTATGTCAAAGAAAGAACAAAAAATGACTATATTGGTGTAGTTGGCGCCGGTGAACCGGATGAAGTTAAAACCTTAGGTAATATCAGAGAATACATCTTTAATGCTAAGAATGGTAGGATGCTATATTTTACTCCAATAACTAATCCAGTGAAAGATTCTCCAGGAGATACTGCTGATAGTACTTGGTTCAACAACGGTATAGCAGTACCCCTAAGCCCCACTGTTCATCGTGAGGTGAATATTCCTACATACATGGCTGACAACGAAGAAGTCAAAAAAGAGATTCAAGCACAAGCAGATGAAGTTCAGGGCAAACATACTGGAATTCATGGTTCAGGTACTATGCGTCACTTAGCAGATACAACTGATACTATTCCAGCTGGCTTTAGTAACAACGAAAACTTATATAACATAAAGAAAGCGGGTAGTCAACACCCTGTATATAAATTTATCTGGAACGTTCCAGAGTCTGATGAACGTAGAAATTATTACAGAGCTGGTTGGTTAGCGCCTACAGATATGAGCGATCATCAAAGACGAGTGGAGCGGGAAGAACAATATCCTAACCCGGCCCTAGCAGAATTCTTCATAAAGATCATGAAAGAAGTTCCGTACTACGGTAATTCATACAGAAACTTGATCAATTCACACGGACTATATGTCAGACCTGACAACGGTGATATCGGTTTTATTGACAATGATGGCAGTATGAGTAGTATCAATGATTCTATATCTCACATCAGTCTTGTGAATGCATTGTACAAAAACATGCCAGAGCTTAAAAAATTAATCCCACCTAAGAAAGCTAAAGAATCGGGTGTTGCTCCTGAACAAGTAAGAAAACTAAATCAGTCTTGGAATAGTGAGGATAAATTTTATCTGAGTGTTGTCAAGAAACCACATGGTGCAAAATATGCTGGAAGATACAGCTGGAGAGAAGGTCCTCAACTTCCACCAGGCACGGCATATGAAATGTATTACAAGACTCCTCAAGGTACAACTAGAATAAACAATATCCTTTACTTTCCCGACAAAGGTCCAGTAGTCATTTTCGACGGCAGGGGTGAAAAAGAAACTTATACTACAGATCAAAAGATCAGTCGTTTCTTAGATAGATATCCCGAATTAAAAGACATCTTAAGTCCGTTTGCTAAAAGCAACAAATGGCTACGTGAGTCTAGCGAAGACATCATCAACTATCTATTAACTGAATCAGAATTAGTGAGCGATCACTTTGACGATATCAGTAAGACAGATGTTGATCCTTATGTTAGTCTTTTAGAAAACGAATTAGCAGAGTCATTAGGTGATCTCGCATGGGCTAAACGTGAAGCAGAAAAACGTCAACAAAATAAACCCAAGAAAGAATGGAAACCCAACTATCACTTTGTAAAGCCCGGTGAACTGCGTGGTTCTTACACTGATCAGCAGATGAAAGACATGGGCTTTAAGATGGCATCTAGTGGCAATTGGTACATGCCAATGAACAAGTTCCAAGACTTGATCAAGTCAGGCAAATTGCGTGAAGATGAGCAAGCTATCTTAGAAGGTAGAAAGCTACCAAGAACATCTGAGTTCTTGCACGTTAAGCAAGACTTGATGAGATTAGCGGGTATCAGCGAACAGAAGGGTGATGACTCTATGGGTTCAAACATCTCATACACTGCTAGCAAGATATCTAAAATCATGAAAGACAATGATATACAGCCCGGAACTAATGAATGGTTTCGTTTATGGTTTTCTAAACCGTACTTGACAGGTGAGACACCATACGGAGGCAAATAATGAGAGCTAGTGAATTTATAACAGAGAGTGTGGGTTCCGTTATTGACCTCACAAAAAATTATCCTCAATATGCAAAATTGCAAGGAAAAATACTTGACATCTCCCCTAAAGGCAAGTATAAGATAGAGATAGTTTCTGCTGAAGTCGCTCCAGGAAAAAAATCAAGCGTGAAGGTAGGCGACACCGTTAATATACATAAAAATTACATAAAACAATCTTTAAAAGAAAGTGTAACTTTCGATCCAATCGTTTTCGACAAAGAAAATAAGTATTATCACAACCCTTTTGGTTCTAAAAAAGAAGTAAAGTGTTGGGTATGTGACGGTAAAGGTAAAGAATCATATGGCAAGGACGAGTGGGATTGTGATATGTGCGGGGGCAAAGGTAAACGAGAAGAATGGGTATCAGATGCACCCGAACTTAACGTAAGCAATTCAAACGCATTTGCTATCCAACAGATGCTGGGGATAGATGACCCAGATTACGCCGGGCATATTGACAACAAAGATTTACCTGATATAATGCGTAGACTGATCATGCTTAAAAATCAAGGTTCCGAAGAATATACCGAGCCGGGTTCTATCACGGGTAACAAGATGCAACGATATAAAGACCCTGAAACCGGACTAGATAGAATTGGTAGACAGGGACCTATGATGTATCATATGGGAAGATCATCTTCTCAAGTAGAAAGATATATAGATAAGCTACTTGAGATAATCAAGTTTGCACAACAAAATAATGCCGATTTAGGATGGGGATAAGGAGAAACCACGATGGCGAAATCAATTAAAACAGGTAACACAAAGCGAGTACTCAACGACACAGCCTGCAAAGGTACAAGTATCGGTAGAGGTGCGATCAAACTATCAAGCATGAACAAAGACAAAAAGCGTTCATACAAGAAGTACAGAGGTCAGGGGCGTTAAAAACAAGAAATTAGTCTATGCACACGTGACAGGTCAAGATTCTTTAACATGATAAAGTTAAATCAAAGAATTTTCGGTCAATATGTCATGATGCTTAACGATAAGTTGAGAAATCAGTTCTTCTATGATGCATTAAAGAAGCATGTTAAAGGCAAGGTAGTACTTGATGTAGGCTCAGGGACTGGATTACTTGCGGCATACGCACTAGAACATGGTGCTAAATTCGTTTATGCAGTAGAACAAATGGAACAATCTGCTAAAGTAGCACAATTCGCATTAGAAAGTTGCTACGATCAATCTAAATTCAAAGTTATCACTGGAAGATTCCCCAACGAACAAATTATAGATATGATACCAAAACAATCGATTGATGTTTTGGTCAGTGAACTAGTTGGTGAATCATTGTTTGATGAAGGACAATACACAGTTTGGAAGAACTGTGTAAAACATAAGTTTTTTAAAGATGATGCTATCAGTATACCAGATCGATTACATTGTGATGTACACATGTGGTACTCACACTTTGATCTCGTAACAGATCAAGTAACAAAGTCAGTCAAGCATAATATGCTAGACGAAGATGCATTATTGCTTAATAAGTTCAGTGACGCATTAGTAGACTTTGACAGAAACCCAACACACGCAGATGATTATCGATGTAGACCAAGCATCAACTATACCGGCTTTATGCCTTCATTCAAAATTCATGCTGAATTAAATGCAGTTGATATTAAACCTGACCAAACTTTAAAAAATATTGTTAGTATCGATAAAGACCATTTACCAGATGAGGTGTCGTTCGAAATACATTTAGATGAAGACAAACAAGTTACAGTTGCGATTGACAACAAGATATCTTCTACCGATAAAACATTATATTTAAAAGATGGTCATTGGAAGACGAGTAGTTTCTTTAAATTGTTTAAAGCAGGTACATATAAGTTTACTGCATCACTTTCTACAGAGCGCCCTTTTTCTGGAGAAGACGTTTGGAAAATAAAAAAATATGTACGCTCTAGCTATTCATACGAATAAATACACTAACAAAAACTAGGAATATATTTTAAATGAGAACATTTATTGACATCGTAAATGAAAACTCGTATAGGGGCGACGGTTCACCCGGTATGGTAATGGGTGTTGCTTCTGATGCCAGAAGTGATACTAACACTTATGAAGCAAATGAGATAAATACTAGTATGGATATTAACGAACTCAAAAAACTTTCTGGCGTAGAAGCCGATCTAGATGAAGCACGTAAGAAGCGTCCTGACGAAGAAGACGATTGGGACGAAGAAGACGAGAAGCCAGAAGATCCTGATGCGGACAAAGTACCTCACTTTGTTATGCAACTACGTAAAGCACTTGACGTAGACGGTAACTATGAAATCAAGTTTACTGACGGTAGCAAACATAAACTCCCAATGAAAGACATTAATGCATTCATGGAGATGTATTCTTTAGTCAAACCTCTAGATAAAGAAAAGATGCAAGATGTTGCTATCATGAGCAAAACCAATTTTGACAAGATTGTATCTTTCTTCAAACCAGAACACGGTCCTAGAGAAAAAAGTATCTACGATAGGTAATCTCACATGAGAGCCTCTGATATCGTAAAGCCTGAACACTTATATGTTGCTACTGTATTTGTACAGCAACCAGGCTATACGGGTAATATGGATCTCACTGTATCTGCTAAAAATCATTTCGAAGCAAGACAATTAATGAAACGATTATATAACGTTCCTGATTCTAGGATCGGCAGTATACGTTTAATGAAGCGTGGCTAATCATGCGAGCCAGCGAAATTGCAGTTCCTAATATAGGAATCAATGTTAAATCTGATGGCAACATTTCATACGCTGATTTAATCATAGATGGCAAGAAAAAATACGAAACTAGAAACACTAATTCTCTTAAACCCTACGTAGGTAAAAGAGTCAGTATTGTTCGCACTGGTCGAGGCAAAGCAGTTGCTATAGGTAGTGTAGTAATAGGTGAACCTATAGAAGTCGATGAAGACACGTTTAGAAAATATGAAAAAGCACATTTAGTTCCTGCAGGAAGCAAATTTGATATAGTCACAAACGGAACTAAATTTTTATACCCAATGATTGATCCAAAACGCTATGATACCCCTAAACAAGTTGCAGGTTTAGGTATCATTAGCAGAAAACTAGAAGTCTAAGCAGGCTTGTGATAAACAAAATACAAACGGTCGTTTGCATCTTTCTTAAAAGTTTCTAACTCTACACCAAACTCTTTAGCAAACTCATGCGCTACTTCAAAGCTCCAAGGAAACACATCTACCCAGGGTCCTGTCTTATGTTGAATGCCTGGGTTGACTCTAAAGAACATCTTTCCTCCTTTTGCTAACAGTTTTTCGCAATTAGCAAGACGGTCTCTGATATCATCTTTACTGTTAAAGTTGATAGAGCCTAGCGCAATGATAGCATCAAAATGTTCGTCAACGTTTGCATACTCTAAAATGTCAACTTGATAGTCAGACATGTTGTTGTATGGATCGATACCAATCAAGTTTTGAATCCGGCCCTTGAATTGATTGTAACCGCATCCTACGTCTAAGACTGCTTTTGGATTCATCTTGTTTACAGTGTCTACAAGTTGCCAGCCTGTATAGCTATAACGCTCAGTCTGCGGCTTCCAAATCTCTCCAAAGAACATGTTAGAATACTTGACATCTAACTGATGAACAATGTCTTTGATGGTGCCTTCCCAACGAACTTTATCTTGTTCTTTCAGAGTAAGCGTTTCAGTGATCTTGTCTTTAAACTTCTCAAACTTAGCAGGAGTAAGATGCAAGTCCTCAAACTTTGTGTTTTCATCAAGGCTAGCACGAATTTCATCATACTTAGGTAAATTCAGTGCTTCTTGCAACTTTTCCATCACTAACTTAAAAATTTTGTTGTTCATCGTAAAATTTCGTCCTTTCGAGAAAAAAGTATAAATACTTTTGATTTTTATATATCTACTTATCTGAAATCAGAAAGGATCTAAAATTTTATGGATTACCTTATGTGGTTACTGCTTGGCACAGCGTATGGCTTCATGTTTGGAGTTATACCCGTTGCTGGAGCAGGCATTGGATTGATATCCATATATGGATTCATTGATGTGTTCAGAGCAGACCCCAGCTTACTAGTAGTATTCACGACTGCTATGGTAGTTGCCGCGGCTATCGGTGATAGTTTCGCAAGTGTAGTGATGGGTATTCCCGGAGCTAACGGCAGTGCCGCTACTATGGTAGATGGCTTTCCCATGACTCAGAAAGGCGAAGGCGCTAGAGCATTAGGCGCCGCACTAAGCACATCAACAATGAACGGATTGATCTGGGGTGCTTTAGTATTCTTGTTCTTACCTTATTATGCCCCCATCGTGTTGACATTTGCTATCCCAGAGATTCTTGCGTTCTTGTTGTTAGCGTTCTGTGCAGTATGTTTTATCAACAGCAAATATTGGTTCAGGGGTATCATCGCATTAGCGATAGGTGTGTTCTTGGGACTAGTTGGTCAGCATCCTGTGACAGGCGAGATGAGATTCACGTTTGGATGGGACTACTTAGGTGGTGCTATTCAAATGGCTCCTCTAGTAGCAGGTGTGTTAGCGTTTCCTGAACTGATGAAAGCATATAGAAACAGACACAAGCAAGTGATTGTCAAAAACATTCAAACAGAATGGCAACAGATTTGGCAAGGATTCAAAGATTCTTGGATTCACAAAGTAGACGGATTGCGTGGTGGTTTTGTAGGAGCTGTTATCGGTGTCATTCCCGGTATCGGTGGCAGTGTTGCTGACTGGCTCTCTTATGGTCAGACAGTTGCTTGGAATAAAAACGAAAAGATTCCGTTTGGTGAGGGTAACATCAAAGGTGTGATTGGTACTGAAGGTTCTAACAACGCACAGAAAGCAAGCGCATATGTTCCTACAGTATTGTTTGGTATCCCGGGCGCACACTTTGAAGCTATCATCATGTCATTATTTTTAATCGTAGGTATCGAATTAGGATCACCTGCGTTATTACAGGATCTGTCATTCTTTGACACTCTAGCAAGCAGTTACTTCTGGTCTTTGATCATTAGTTTCTTTGCAGGATTAGTGTTTATAAGATATGCAGTAAGGATCACTAATCTTCCCTTCATCTATTATTTCTGGCCTATCATGGGCTTGTTATTATGGAGTAGTGTACAGTATACTGGATACTGGGAAGATTATGCGATCTTTGGATTGTGCTGTCTGTTTGGAATGTTTTTAACTCGTTTCAAGTTAAGCAGAGCGGCATTGATCATAGGGTTTGTATTGGCTGAACGGCTAGAAGCTACATTCAATCAATACATCAGACTATATGAACCACTAGATATTTTCACTAGACCTATCAGTGGTACTTTAGTCTTACTGGCTACCGTAGCCATTGTTTACGGAATATTCTACAACAAAACAAGGATAAATTACGTATGAAAAAGTTATTAGTATTATTATGTGCATCATTGATGTTCACAACACCGGCATTTGCTGAAGACAAGGGTTATCAAGATAAAGTCAAGTTTGGCGTTCGTTATGATGATTCTAGTGTCTCAAGCAAAGATCAGATGAATGTAAGAATTGACTTAGATCGTGAATGGGACAATGGCTTCAAACTTGGCTATGGTTCACGTACTAATCATAGATTCGAAGGTGATAAAAACACCCAGCGTCATATGATCAGAATCGGTCAAGAAGTTGGCAACTTTGTAGTTAACGGTCAAGTAGGTATCAAACTACCACATGGTAAAGATCATTCTTACTTCTGGACTATTCAACCAGGTTACAAGTTCAAAGTTACTAAAGATTTACAAGTGCGTGTGTCATATGACTATCGTGAAGGATTCAGTGGTAACGGCAATTCTGCAAAAGAAAATGATTACAGACACGGTCCACGTTTACGCTTAAAGCATAAAGTAAAGTGGTCATTCGCTGATGCTGTTGAATTACACCTTGATCGTTTACATTTCAAAGACGATGAGTCACGCAATCGTATCGCTTTAGTGTTTGAAAAGAAATTTTAATAGGAGATTAACATAATGTTTAAAAAGTTATTTGCATTACTGTGTCTAGTAGGTATGGTATCTACTGCACAAGCAGAAACATTTCGTCTTATCGTTCCGCAAAATCCAGGTGGCGGTACAGACGTATGGGCTAGAATCGTTGCAGGAGAACTTGAAAAGAAACTGCCCGGTGATACTATCATCGTAGAAAATATTCCAGGTGCTAGAGACATTCCGGGATTCAATAAGTTTCATAACGAGTTGAGATATGATCCAAACGTAATCATGGTTAGCAATGGGGGTAATGCAGAAGACTTTTTACTCTCTAAAGTTGACTACAATTATAATGATTACGCACTACTAGGTCTGCAAAATCTTACTATCGTTGTTGGCAAGCGTAACGACAGCAATCCGGAAAACGGAGTAAGATTTGCAGCCGGTAGTGGTCAGAATCCTGACACTATGGCTATCACTATGCTAGTATGCGGTCCTCAAAAATCATTTGATGCATATCTTAAGTGCTTTAATGACAAGATCACATATGTACCCGGTATGAAGGGTGGTGAAAGACGTTTGTCTTATATGCGAGGTGAACTAAACGTTACACGTGAGTCGCCAGCCGCATATAAAAAGCATCCTTCTAAAGTTCCCGAGAACGTAACTTGGTTCACTCACGGAATCTTAGATTTAAAAACAGGTGCTATCGTAAATGACAGAAACTTCAAGGACCTTTCATTTGCTGAAGTCTATAAGAAACGCTGGGGCGTAGCTCCTTCAGGCGATTTCTATGATGCATATGTAGTTCTTAAAAACTATAGAGATGTATTGCAGAAGGCTCTGTGGGTAGATAAAAAGAATCCCAACAGAGCAAAACTTGAAAATGCTCTTAGAGCAATGGTAAATGATCCAGTAAGTCGTAAAGCATTGATTGCTGATTCAGGCGATTATGATTGGATCATTGGCGAGCGTGACGGTGCTAGAGTACTAGACATTCTTGGCAAACAAACTTCTGCTAAGAACTTGAAAAATCTAGTATGGTGGAACACACAAGCATATGGTCAGAAGCCTGTATACAAACCAGAGCTAGCGAAGCAATAATATGACAAATATCCTGTTAATAACAGGCCCCCAGGGTTCAGGCAATCACGTTTTCTCAAAATGTCTTGCTCTGCACCCTGACGTAGGGGGTTGGAAAGAATTAAATGATCGTTATTGGATCAGACATGAGTTCGAACCATATGGAGACATCTGGCGAGATCCTCAAAACGTTCACAAGATCGATTGGAGTGAATACGAATATCATGTTATCAGTGTAAGTTGTCCTTATGTTGATGTGGGGGAGACTGTTGTTCCCGACTATGAAGCAGTCATTCCCGAACTACAAAAAGTAGGTAATGTCCAGATCGGTTTGATCGGTCGTGAAGAATTTATTTTACAAAAACAAGAGATGAGATTGCGTGGAACACACAGTTATCATCAATTCTTAGCGTTCCAAGACTACTTTGATAGTTTCAATCCCGTTTATATGAGTACAGAACTGTTGTACCTGTATAGACACAAGTATCTTAAAACACTACAACGTCTATTCAGTTTCCCAATAGACTATGGTAATCCTCGTTTAAATGATATACTACGAGAAAATCCAAATCAAAAATATATACACTATGTTGATGATCATTGGTTAGATAGCAATAAGAAATACTTTGAAAAAGAGGGATATCGCAAGTGAAATACATCTTTGTTGCTGGAGCACCCGGCTCTAAGTGGAGCAGTGTTGTAAAGAATATTTACTTTAGTTCATCTATAGACCAGACTGACTACAGTGACGAAAGAACTTATTATCACGATGCTGACGGCGGAGCATTAAAACTGATGCATCTAGGTGCGTATTATGATCCTGGTATGGAGTTTGGTGATTGGTTCGACCAGCTAGACAAACATACTAAAGAAGAATGCGAAGCAGAATTTGATAGACCCTTCACAGGTGAAGGTGTGCGGATAGTGAAGTCTCATGTATTCGCACATCATATTGATTTCTTAAAACAGCATTGGCCTGACTGCCCCGTCGTATTAGTTCACAGAAGTGATGATGAATGTCTAGGATGGTGGGTACGGTGTGGTCATTTTGATATCACATACCCGCTATATCATAAATACTACAGAGACTTGCGTACTATGTCAAAGATCATTGATGCTCAAAATGCAGACATCATGAAAGCCTGGAGGAAAGAAGGTACAATTGTTTATACGAATTTGCAATTAGCAAATCTTTTAAACATTGATGAACCACCAGAACAGTATCGCCAAGATTATAAACTTAAAAACATTAGTGTGAAGGTATTATAACTATGCAAAGTAGTTGGGAACAAACTAAAGCAAGAAGCAACTATCACTTTGATAATTTTAGAATGCATCCAGTATTAGATGCAGTAGATAGGATTGGTTCTATCTATATCAACTGGACTGATCAACAGATAGAAAGAATCATTCAAGAGTCTAAAGAAGCAACCTGGCGTACACGTGGCAATCCTGATAAAGAAGCCAAGATTAGATCAGAACAAGAACACTTATCAGAAGAATATGATTTAGAACAGCAGGGTTACGATAAAGACTATGTAGTATCTAATCTTAATTGGGAAATACCTGACAATCTAATGGATATCGCTAAATCTTTTCATCTTCAAAACACTATGGTAAGATTACATGTGCAACATCCAGGTCAAGTATGGAACTTGCACATCGATAAACTTGACAAGTGGTGTCCAGACTATCCTTCTAAAGTTTCACGATACATGATTCAGTTAACTGACTGGGAGCCAGGACAGTTCTGGAGTTATGGTAACTATAACTATCATCAGTGGAGAGCAGGAGACTTAACTTCATTTGATTGGATGAATATTCCGCACTCTACTGCTAACGCTAGCCATCATCCTAGAGTGACTTTACAGATTACTGGAGTCAGAACAGATGCTACAGATGATTTTATAGAAGTCGTAAGACACTTAAGAGGAAAGCCGTACGTTTGTAAACGGTACTCATTATACGAATCCGCATAAATACATAAAAGACGGGACGATATAATGAGAGCTAACGAATTCCTCACGGAAAGAAAGAAAAAACGCAAATCAAGATCAAGAAAACCCTTTGCATACGGCGCTGGCTATGGGTATTACTATGGCGGGGCGAATGACGTTGCAGATTCTGGTGGTGGCGATGGCGGCGGTGGCGAAAGCAAACAGTATGAATCTGCTGTACAAGATTTAGCAGATCGCTTACCGAAAATCAAAGCGCAGGATCCAAACACTGCGGATACTATCGACCGTTTAGTAAAAGATGTTTCTAAAAAGCATAACTTACACCATAGAGCCTTAAAGGACCTTTTCAAAAAGCGTTTTGGCCGTGAACCCAACACTTGGAAGAACGAGATTCGTGAGACTGACAAGATCGATATCGACCAAGAAGTGCAGAAAGCCGCTAAATGGATGGGTGATATCTTAAACATACAAAATATGCCCAAGATCAAATTAAGTTATGATAGCAAAGAAGCACAAGAAGGTCACCATACAGGTAGACATGAACTAGGTAGTGATGAAATCTGGGTCTATGCAAATAACAGAAACTTAGTTGACATTCTTAGAACTGTTTTCCACGAACTTGAACACATCAGACAGGGCGAGAATGACGAGATCGACCCCGGGTCAAGCTATCCAGGTAGTCCAATCGAAGCGAAAGCAGACATGGTAGCTGGAAAATATATCAAAATTTACGGAGAGAAAAACAGGCATATCTTTCAATGACGGAACGGGGAACGTTGATAACTTACAGAGATAAATCACGCAGACCGGTATATTACACTGTCTTAGATAGCCTTTTTGATTCTGTAGTCATAATAACACACTCTAACCATATCGCCAATTATTGGAAACGTGCAGTAGATCATTGCAAACATCAAGTTCCTTATACTATTTGGGAACATCAAGCACCCAAAAAACATTGACATTACCCCTAATCCTGCTATATACTATACAGACAATTTCTAACTAACTCAAGGAGAAATATATGGCAGGAAAATACTTTAGTCCCGAACAGGTACTCAAACTCAAGCAACTTATGAATGAAGGTATTCAAGTGATGCATGAGGTCGAGACTCTTAATGGTGGGCTTACCGATACTGTAAAAGCAGTTGCAGAAGAACTTGAAATCAAACCAGCTATTCTAAAGAAAGCTATCCGAATTGCATACAAGTCAAAACTTACTGACACTAATGCAGACCACGAACAACTAAATGACATCTTGGAGACTGTGGGTAAAACTCTTTAATGTCCTACGTAGACGCAATCCACGACAAACAGACTGATCGAATTTTTGTAGTAGAAAGAAACTCTCAAGGTGTAAGAGAGTTTAAAGAGTATCCTACAAATTTCGTGATGTATTACGAAGACCCCAAAGGTAAATACCGCTCTATCTTTGGGGACTCTGTTTCTAGGTTCTCAACCCGCAAGCAAGCAGAATTCGAAAAAGAAAGACGCATCCACTCTAAGCGTAAAACGTTTGAGAGTGATGTCAATCCTGTATTCAGATGTTTGAGCGAGAACTATCTGGGTGTCGATGCGCCCAAATTGCACACAGCATTTTTCGACATCGAGGTTGACTTTGATCCTGCAAAGGGATTCTCTCCACCAAGTGATCCATTCAATCCTGTAACAGCCGTAGGCGTGTACTTAGACTGGCTTGATCAACTAGTGTGTCTGGCTATTCCTCCAAGTCACATGACGTATGAGACTGCACAAGACGCTATCAAAGACTTCCCCGATACTATCTTGTTTAGGACAGAGAAAGAACTGTTTGACGCATTCTTTGAACTGATCGAAGACGCTGATGTATTGACTGGCTGGAACTCAGAAGGATACGATATTCCATACATGGTTAATCGTGTCACAAGAGTAATGAGCAAAGACGATACACGTAGATTCTGCTTGATGGGTCATCATCCTAAGAAAAGAATGTATGAGCGTTTTGGTAAAGAAGAAGAAACGTTTGACTTAATTGGTCGCATTCACTTAGACTATCTTCAACTGTACAAAAAGTACAACTACGAATCACGCCACAGTTATACGCTAGATTCTATCGGTGAGATGGAAGTTGGTGAGCGCAAGACTGAGTATGAAGGTACACTTGATCAGTTATACAACAAAGACTTTAAGACGTTTATTCAGTATAACAGACAAGACGTTATGCTGTTGGTCAAGATCCATAACAAACTCAAGTTCTTGGAGCTTGCTAATCAACTAGCACATGAGAATACTGTGTTGCTACCAACTGTCATGGGTTCTGTGGCTATGATCGAAATGGCTATCATGAACGAAGCGCATGAGCGTGGTCTTGTTGTTCCTGACAAGCATAGAAAGAATCTAAATGCAACAAGAGAACAGCAAGCGGCAGGTGCATATGTTGCTACTCCAAAGAAAGGTATGCATGAGTGGATCGGATCAATCGATATCAACTCTCTGTATCCTTCTACGATCAGGGCACTTAACATGGCTCCTGAGACTATCGTAGCACAGATCAGACAGACGTTGACTGATCAGTATATGATAGAAAAGGGAGTAGAACTTGCGAAAGAAAAAGCCCGTTACACAGAAGGCGACATGGAAGAAGGTAGCTTGCTGTGGGAGGGGTTGTTTGGCTCACTAGAATATACTGCTATCTTGAATCAAGAGCGTGGAACTATATTGACTGTTGATTACGAAGATGGTAGAAGCGAACAGAAAAGTGCGGCAGAAATCTGGAAGTGGATCTTTGATTCTAATAACCCGCTGATCTTGAGTGCTAACGGCACTGTGTTTAGATCAGATCAAGAGGGTGTGATTCCAGGCTTGTTGAGCAAGTGGTATTCTGATCGTAAAGTGATGCAGAAGAAACTTAGAGAGTCCACTACTCAAGCAGATCGTGAGTATTGGGATAAGCGTCAGTTAGTTCGCAAAATTTTGCTTAACTCTGCTTATGGTGCACTTCTTAATGAACACTGTCGTTTCTACGATAAGCGTATTGGTCAGTCAACTACACTGACTGGTAGATGCATCACTAAGCATATGTCAGCATATGTGAATGAGATTATTGCAGGTGATTATGATCACACTGGTACAGCAATGATCTATGGTGATACTGACTCTTGTTATTTTTCTGCTTGGCCCATCTTAAAAGATCAGATCAGTAAAGACGAGTGGTCTAAAGAAATGGCTATTCAACTTTATGATAACATCGCAGAGCAAGTGAATGACAGTTTCACAGCGTTTATGGAAACAGCGTTTCACTGTCCACGTGCTAAGGGTGAAATCATCAAAGCAGGTAGAGAAGTAGTTGGTGAACGTGGTTTGTTTATCACTAAAAAGCGTTATGCTATCAATGTGATTGACATCGAAGGCAAGCGTACTGACACTGATGGTAAGATGGGCAAAGTCAAAGCAATGGGTCTTGACTTGAAGCGAGCCGATACTCCCAAGTATGTACAAGACTTTTTGATGGAAGTCTTAGAAATGGTTCTTGGTGGTAAGGGCAAAGACGAGGTAGTCGAAACGATCAAATCGTTTAAGATCGCAATGGCTAAGCAAGACTCTTGGACTAAAGGTTCGCCTAAGTCTGCAAACAAACTTACTTACTATACTGAACTAGAACAGCGTTCTAAGACTGGTAAAGCAAACATGCCCGGTCACGTAAGAGCGGCTATGAACTGGAACACTTTAAAGCGTGTTAACGGCGACAACTATTCAATGGAGATCATGGATGGTTTCAAAGTTATTGTTTGCAAACTAAAAAGCAATCCACTAGGATATACTAGTATCGCATATCCAACAGATCAATTGCGTTTGCCTCAGTGGTTCCAAGAGCTACCGTTCGATGATAGCGCAATGGAAGCAACTCTAGTAGACAAAAAGATCGACAATCTATTAGGTGTACTAGAATGGGATCTGGGTGATAGCACAGATACTAATTCAACGTTTGATCAGTTGTTTAGTTTTGGGTGACATGAAGCAGATAGAACCACGTTTAGCAGGTCACGATAATAATATTATCATCACACGCCCTGATAGTAATTATTATTTTATCCCTATCGTGAAAAATGCTTCTACTCAAGCCCATGCGTTTCTTAACCATTATGGCTGGAAGTACTATGAGTACGAAAATACAGAGGAAGTAAAAAATAAAATTCCTTTTACTATACTGAGAGAACCTGTTGAACGCTGGTGCTCTGGTTTCGCTCAAGATTTCCATAGAGATGTTTCTGCGTTAGAATACAGAACCAGACTAGACAACATCTTTAACAATAAATTGGGTTCTACTATGCATACCCGCAAACAATCATTTTATCTAGAAAATTATGACTTAGATAAAATACATTTTTTAAAACACGGTGCTACTCTTTCTCGTAGTCTAGTACGTTTCACTAAAGAAATTATGAAGTTGAGAATATTTTCCCCGATGCAAAACGAAAAAAGCGTTATGGATTATGCTGTAAAAGATAAAATTAAAAAGGTCCTAGAAGAAAATCCTAAATACCTAGAACTTTTAAAAGACTACCTAAGGAAAGATTTAGAAATATACAATAACGTTAATTTCTACAATGGGTAAAAATGTGATTGACACATGCAAAAAACCATGCTATATTACACAATAGCAATGCCTAAATACTACAAGAGGATAAACAATGAGAGATAATTTGCAAGATATGATTCAGTACACACACGGTCTAGGTATCATCGACTTAGTGAAAGTGTCCGGTACTGCACAAGAAACACAGGTTTCTGCACTCGCAGATGACAAGTCTGTGGTTGTAAACGGTGTGACTAAGACTCCGGTAGCGGACTTTATTGGTACGTTTGGTATGCCAAACTTGACTAAACTCAAAACTATCTTAGGTTTTGATGTTTATAAGGAAGACAAGGGCGCTTCTATTACTATGACTCGCCAACAAAAAGACGGTGAAGATGTACCAACTGCTATTCACTTTGCTACATCAGCGGGTGATTTCATTAACGACTATCGTTTGATGTCAAAAGCTATCATCGATGAAAAAGTACGTAACGTAACTTTTAAAGGTGCCGCATGGGACGTAGAATTTGAACCTACTGTAGCAGGTATCATGCGTCTAAAGATGCAAGCACAAGCAAACGCAGAAGAACTAAACTTCACCGCAAAGACTGAGAATGGTGATCTTAAGATGTTCTTTGGTGATCCGTCAACTCACTCAGGTAATTTTGTGTTTCATGCAGGAGTGACTGGTAACTTGACTCGTAACTGGATGTGGCCTGTTAAAGTGTTCTTGTCAATCATGGATCTACCCGGTGATAAGACTGTGCGTATCTCAGATCAAGGTGCCGCAGAGATCACTGTAGATAGTGGATTCACTGTATATCAATATCTATTGCCTGCTCAAGCAAAATAGAGAAAGTTTAATCTATGACTGGACTTTGGAATAAATTTAGTGGTGGCAATTTATATTCAACTATTATAACTAGAAACGATGTAGATTTTGTTTTTTGCCCTATCACCAGATGCGCCAGTCAATGGATAAGCTATAGGTTGCTTGATATAAACAATTTTTATACAGTAGTGCAAAATATCGGGAATACTAATGAAGCATTTTCTGACTATGATCACAAAGCAAAACTGTTTATTGTACGTGATCCATTAGTAAGAATGATATCGGGTGCTAGAACTAGGGAAGATTTTAGTTTGGAAGACTTTTCTTTAGACAAAGAATCTTTGTTTAATAAATTAGATGAGGACATACATACTCTCCCTATGAGCGTGTGGTTCAAACCCTTTGCTAATTTAGATAACGCAGTTTTTATAAAATTTGAAAACTGGGACAAATTAGATAAGTTTTTTGCCCCATATAATTTAGCCCCTAACGAAACAGTTTCACAAGATCGATGGACTGGTTTCAATCAATGGCTGCCGTCAGATAATTTTGATTCGAGAACTTCTTCGCCTTGGTACAACTATGTAATATCTAATCCTGATATACTAGACAACTTGAAAGAATATCTTGATGAAGATTATAAATTCTTAAAGACCATAACTTACTATAGGTAGTAATACTTATGAGAGAATATGATTTTATTTATTTTATGGGAGATAGTTACACAGTTGGTTGCGATCAAGGAGACGATATCAATCGGGAAGTAACTAGACAAAATAGATATAGTCAATTAGTAGCAGATAGATTTAATTTGCCTTTAGTGAACCATGCGATAGGCGGGTGTTCTAATGATTATATTGCTAGAACCGTAGTTAAGGATATGTTGAACTACAAGAAAGAAGGAAAAAACCCTTTAGTTGTAGTGTGCTACTCTCATTATGATCGTAGAGAAATGTGGTATAAAGAACAAAACCGATCTCTGACACTAAACCCGGACATGGATATCTACAAAGAATATCTTGTTAACCATTATAATAACGAACTTAATAAAGACTTTACCCGTTATCATATGGCTTCGATAAAACATGTGTTAAGATATATGCAGTTTGATTTTGTGGAAGCTTGGTCGGCTGAAGTAGTAGACGATCCATTGTTAGATCATAGCACAGAGATTTTTCCTGAATTTATTGAAATAGCAGGGGTAGAAGGGTGCTTCATTTTGGCTCCGGGGGACGATCCTGTAACAGGATTACCCAGACTAGGACATTTAAATGTCAAGGGAAATAAAATGATTGCAGAATTGATTATAGACAAAATAGTAGAGTTATATGGAAAAAAGTAATAGAATAAATTTATCGGCTCAACAAAACCCGGATTGGGCTTTATTCTTGCCTGCTGTCAGTAGCTTCTTTATCACAGGATTAGGTAAGCAACGAGCAGGTGAGAATTATTTTCCAGAAGAAAGGATTCCTGCAGGATTCAATGGAGACGTTGAATCACTTAATTTTTTGAATTCTCAAAAAGGATTGTTTACGTACAAGTGGGGACTGTATTCTGCAGGGCATGCGGACTTAGACACGACTAAAAATGTTCCAGCAGAGAGCATTATACGTGACCGAGAAGAAGGTACGTTTATGCTAGGAGACTCTGGTGGATTTCAGATTATGAAAGGTCAATGGCCAGCAGACTGGAAAGATCCTAACTGTCCCAAAGCAATGAAGCAACGCAAACTTGTACTCAAGTGGATGGATGAGTATATGGATTATGGTATGTGTTTAGACGTACCTACTCAGACTCTACGTAACAAACACTTGCTAGACAAGCACGGTATCTCTACTATTGAAGAAGCAGTGTATGCCACTCATATCAACAACGAATACTTTATCAACAACCGTGATGGTAGATGTAAGTTTCTTAATGTATTGCAAGGATTGAATCATACTCAGTCTGATGAATGGTATGAAGAAATGAAGAAGTATTGCGATCCTAACATCTATCCAGATACTCACTTTAATGGTTGGGCGTTTGGTGGTCAAAACAAAATTGACATTCACTTAACACTCAAGCGTTTAGTTGGTATCATACACGATGGATTACTTGAGCCAGGCAAGCATGACTTAGTTCACTGTTTGGGTACAAGTATCTTAGAGTATGCTGTTCTATTCAGTGATATTCAACGAGCAGTCAGAAAGTATCACAATCCAAACTTTCAGATTACATTTGACTGTGCATCGCCGTTCTTTGGTGCGGCTAAAGGATTAGCATACTTTAATAATAGCATCGAACACAATAAGAAGTGGACTTACTCTATGGAGAAGACTGCTGAAAATAAAGACTACGCTAACGATACACGTAAATTTAGTGATGCTGTTATCCAAGACAAGATACATGAATTGTTTACAGATTCACCTGTCACTGAAGCAATGGTTCTAAAGGACCTTTGTTATCGTGGTCATGGATTCTTGGGACAACACGGCAAAGAAACTAAAACAAGTTGGGATACACTAAGTTATACTTTACTACAGGCACACAACGTGTATCAACATATGTTTGCTGTACAAGAAGCCAATCGTAGATACGAACAAGGTGTTGTTCCAGCAATGCTTATGAACGAGACTTTTGAACGTGTTAGATTTGGTGAAGTTGTAGACGAAATCTTTAGTCTTAAAGACAGAATTAAGAGCTTGGCAATGATCGACAAGTATAGCAGATTCTGGATGCAGATGCAGTCAGGGTCACAGGGATTCTCAGGTAAAAAGACAGTGAACGCAGGAACTATGTTTGATCAATTATTTTCTGTAGAAGAAAATCCTGTAGTAAATACAGAAGACGAACAAGACAGCGATGAACTAATGTTAGAAGCGATGACTCACGCATGAAAGAATGGAAGGAAGCTCCACACAAAGTATGGTATTATTGGAAATCTGACACGGGACAAATCATAGGTCAGGTTACTAATATATCACATACTGATATCTATAATTCAAAGGTGTATTGCAATAACACCGAAGAAAGATATCTAGGTCAATACATAAACAGTGACTTTGCTAGAAAAGCTATAGAACATTTTTGGAATATAGAAGAAAGGACCTTATCGTATGACAGCACTCCGTGACGATCTGATGGTTCAGCAACAGATCAAGAACGAATGGGAACATATGATCGGTGTGATCATGTTGAATCAGACCGGAAGAAAACCTGTAAAAACAGTGTTACCTAAATTCTTAAAAAAGTTTCCTACCCCTCACAAACTCCTAAATAGTAAACCTGAAGACGTTATTGATGTCATCAAGCCATTGGGAATGTTTAAAGTTAGAGAAAATAGATTACGTAGGATGACTCAAGATTACTTGACTTGGGACAAAGACGATGCTACCAAACTATATGGTATCGGCAAGTATGGTAGTGACAGTTATGAGATTTTCTTCAAGAACAATCTAAAAGTGCAACCTACAGACAAAGAACTTATCAGATACTTAAGAGAACAATGAACTTAATTTGTGTTGCCCCATGGTGTGGTGGAACTTTAATTTCTGATTTGCTCAATAATGTGCAAAGCCCATTCGAAGGTTCTATACTTCAATCAAGATATAATAACATCTTGAAATTGAGCACCGGTGATGAGTGGGATAGCATGATCACTAATTTATCAAATTCCAAATCCCTTAAAGGCAAATATTTTTCCACGCACATAAGTGTATCAATGGTTCCTGATATCAATGTATTTGATAAAATCATACAAGTGACTACAGTGACTACAAAAAGTCAATGGTACAGATTTTTAAGGTTATACTATCTTAGCATTAACTTACAAAAATCTTTACAAAAGAGTCAAATTGAAGACGTAATTGGTATTGCTATGATATGCAAAAATATACCATATTCACCATTTGATGCCGTAAATGTAGAAAATCTAGAACTAGAAGATGTTATAGAAGGAAGATTTGTAGAATCAATAAATGGAAATAAAGATCATTTTAATCGTTGGATAAAGAGGAACGAATTTTTATTCGATGAACAAGATCCCGAAACAGTAAAAATATGGGAAGAACAGCAAGTTTGGTAACCAAACTTATTGACAATACATTAACACTAGTATAGAATTATAAACATGAATGAACAGCAAAACACAGTACTAGAAAACGCACATCGATTGATCTGGGTCACTTTCCAAAAAGAAGGTGTTCACATGTATCCAGGTGCAGACAAGGATCCTAATCTAGCAACGGGCGATTGGGACGATGTATCCTTTTTAGGAGTTCCTCACAGACATATTTTTCATTTTAAAGTATGGATTGAAGTTTTTCATAATGATAGAGATATCGAATTTATTCAATTTAAACGTTGGTGCGAGAGGTTATACAATGAAGTAGATAGTAGTTCGCCAGTCTTACAATTAAATCATAAATCATGTGAAATGATCGCTGATGATTTGTATACGCAAATAACAGAAAAGTATCCAAATCGTTACATCAAAATCTCGGTATCCGAAGATAATGAAAACGGATGCGAGATAGAGTATAATCTTACTCGACCTTCACTATCAATAGTCATCTAAAGAGGAGATGCAAAATTGTCTACAACCAATCGTAAAACTGTCAAAGTTTTTGAGGATCTTGAGGCATTCAGGGATTTCTGTGTTGAATATGGTTTCGTGTTCAATCCAGAAGATTTGTACAAGAAGTCAAGTCATGTGTGGCGTATGTACAGTCAACGCTTCCTTGTTGGTAAACCAGTCAAGAGTATGTGGGAATTAGATGCAGAACGTTTCAGCAAAAGATCCAGATAATATCATTCTGATCACAGGTGGTTTTGACCCGTTACATAGCGGTCATCTAGATTATATAGATGCCGCTAAAAAGCTAGGTGCGGAATCGTCTTGGTTCGGAAGCATGGTCATCGTGGGAGTAAACAGCGATGAGTGGCTTGCCCGTAAAAAAGGCAAGCCCTTCATGCCTCTGGAAGAGCGAGTTAGAATCATGCAATCACTAAAAGACGTAGATCAGGTTATCGTATTTGATGACTCTGATAACACAGCAATACATGCTATCAAAACTGTTAGAAAGCAATATCCAAACAGTCATATCATGTTTGCTAACGGCGGTGATCGTACATTGTCTAACATTCCTGAAACTTCTGTGTCTGCCACTGATCCAAATATCACATTCGTGTTCGGTGTCGGTGGCAACAAAGTTAATTCTAGTTCTTGGATTCTAGGTGAGTGGAAAGCTCCCAAGACTGAGAGAGCCTGGGGATACTATCGTGTCTTACATGAGAACGGCATCGAAGTAAAAGTGAAAGAACTTACAGTAGAGCCGGGAAAAAGTCTCAGTATGCAACGACATTCTCATAGAAGTGAGTTTTGGTTCGTTGCTGAAGGAGTAGCAACTGTTTACTCAGTGGCGTATCCAAATGAACCTAGACGAGAACAAAAAGGTATTTTTGTTGGGAAGTATAACAAGCATCAACATACTTGGGTACTTACCAACGAATGGCACCAGTTAGTGAACGAAGAAAATCAGCCACTAAAGGTAATCGAAATACAGTTTGGAGACAACTGTACAGAAGATGATATTCAACGAGTAAAAGTGTGAGGAGATAATGCGTAAATTATTTTATATGGGTCTAGAACCTTACGAAGCTAGATATACATTACAACTTTCTGAATGGAATAGGCGTGTCTTTGAGAAACGAGACATCGACTTTGTTGACGTTCAGGGCGAGTTATTGACTACTGATCAAGCAATCTCTACAGGACAGGTGTTAGATGCACACGGTAGATCATATTTTGGTATGTCACAGTTAATGACTCTTGTAAAGTTAATGAAAGAGGGCGAAGTAACACACGAAGACGTAGTTTACTTTGAAGATATGTTTCAGCCCGGGATCGAATCTCTCCCATATATCTTAAATCAAATCGCTCCTGAATATCGTCCACGTGTATTTGTAAGATGTTTAGCACAAACTATCGATCCAGATGACTTTGTTCATGTATGGGGAATGAGTAAATGGATGGGTCTGTACGAGCAGATGGTCAACGAGATTGTAAAGATTTCTAACGGTGGGGTGCTAGCAACTAACGAAGAAATGGTTGCACACATGAAGATAGCAGGATGGGACGCACCTATCTATAATATCTCAGGTCTTGCATTCGGTAAAGACGAAGTACGACAGCGTGTACTAGAACTTGAATATATCAAAGATTTCAATGAGCGCAAGATGCGAGTTGGTTTCTCTGCACGTTGGGATCAAGAAAAGCAACCAGACTTTTATATGGATCTGATCGAACGATGGTATGACCATTATGGTGATGATCACGGCATTGAATTCGCTGTATTCTCTGGTTCTAAACTACGTAGCAATAATGATTCATATATGAAGCGTACTCGCAAATTACAACAAGAAAATAAACTGGTTGTATACGAGGACTTAAAGAAAGATGAATATTATCGGCTACTCAATGATACTAGAGTGATCTTCAATTGTGCATTGCAAGACTGGGTCAGCAATACTGTCAGTGAAGCAGATGCACTAGGATGTAATGTATTGTTCCCTGCATATCGCAGTTTTCCAGAAACATTTGCTAATGATCATAAAAGAATGTATATTCCATGGTCGCTAGATGATGTAGAAGATAAACTTAATCATCTATTAACAGAACCTTATCATCAGGGTTCAATCAGTGATTGGACAGATGGAACTATTGATCGTATCTGCGATATCTTTGAAGACAAGGGAGAACGATGGTTGCGTATGACCACTGATTACAGAAAACATACTAGAGAAAACAAATATTAAAAAAGGAATAATTATGAAAAATTTTAAACTAATAGTAGCAGTAGGATTTTTAAGTGCCATCGTTGGATGTGCGCCTTTTGAATCCCCTGTCAACGCACAAATATCGGTATCACAAACATTTAAACCTACGTTTGCTATTGATTACACAGATTGCGGAGAAATAAGTTTTCCATCCTCAGAAGGGTCAGTACAATTCGGTAAGACAGATGAATCATGCGGTGGCAGAGTTGTCTCTAATGAAGGCTACGTTAACATTTCACAGATTCGTTTTACAGCAGACTTAAGTAATGTTTCTGGTAACTTTGTTACTAGTACTTTTTATATGGTAAACAATCCAAACAATCCTAGTTTAAAACCTGTCCATGACAACTATTGTGATGCTGGCGGAAACAATCCAACTTGGAACTGCCAAGAAGTTGACTTCTTTGAAGTAAACAACAACGTAGTCTTTCAACACACAATGCATATTGGTGACGGTAGTTCATCTGCCCCACAAAACTTTCAGTTAAGTTATTCAACAACAGACAATCAATGTTTTCAAAACTTGACTCCTTCAGAAGGTCTAGTATCATGGAACGGCATTGACATTAAACAACCTGTAGACTTTGTAGTTGACTTAGATGATTCAGGCATGACTATAACTGTCAAGCAAGGATCAATATCAACTGTTGTATACACGATGGGTCAAGGCTTTCCAGGAACAGATATCTTCACAGATGATCAAATCAAACGTTGGGCAGAAGGTAGAGCCCAAGGCTATTGGCTAAACTTAAGTCGTTGGCAAGATGCTAACGATCCTTGGTCTCCTGGTTCAAAGCAAAACTTATATAATTGGAGTTGTCCATGGGGTAACGTTTGTAAAGCAACAGAAGCAGACTACTTTAAAATATATGATATTGAAGTAGACGCAGACAGCACCCTTTAAGGAGTAAGTAATGCGTATCGAATCAGAAGTCAAGTTAGATTTTTCTGATGTATTAATTAGGCCCAAAAGGTCAACACTAGGTTCACGCAAAGAAGTAGATTTATACAGAGAATTTACTTACAGAAATTATGAGCCTGATTTCCCTGAAAATATCAGAGAAATTCATTACAATGGAGTACCTATCATGGCTAGCAACATGGACGGGGTAGGTACTTTTGAAATGGCAATAGAACTGGCTAAACATGGAATGTTCACATGCTTAGTAAAAACATATACTGTAGAAGAATTAATCGATTTCTTTATCCAAAATGTTGCCGTAAAAAATCATGTTGCATACAGCATGGGTATCACAGAATCCGACGTTGATAAACTTCGCCAAGTATATAGTCAAGTAGGGGAAAGTATTAAATACATTTGTATAGACGTAGCAAACGGTTATTCGGATCGTTTCGCAGAGTTTGTAAGTTCAATTAGAAAAGAATTCCCTCACACTATTATTATAGCAGGCAATGTTGTTACGGGTGAAATGACAGAGGAGTTAATATTAAGTGGAGCAGATATCGTTAAAGTTGGTATTGGGCCTGGTAGTGTTTGTACTACTAGGATTAAGACTGGTGTTGGGTACCCGCAGTTATCCGCAATCATGGAGTGTGCTGATGCCGCTCACGGCCTTGGTGGACACATCATTGCTGATGGGGGTTGTACATGTGCTGGAGATGTAGCAAAAGCATTTGGTGCAGGCGCAGACTTTGTTATGTTAGGTGGCATGTTAGCCGGACATGATGAAGGCAACGGTGAAATAGTTACGAGGTTCTATGAAACAAATGAACTAGAGTATGAAGTTGGTAAGCATTTAGATCGTCATATAAGAAAGATTGAACAAAAACAATTTGTACAATTTTATGGTATGAGTTCAAAAGCCGCAAACGAAAAACACTTTGGTGGTTTAAAAGAATATCGTAGCAGTGAAGGTAGAGAAGTACTTGTGCAATATAAAGGTCCAGTAAAGAACACTGTACAAGACATTCTAGGGGGTCTTAGAAGCGCCTGTACTTACGCAGGAGCAAAGAAACTAAAGCAGTTGAGCAAGTGTACTACATTCGTAAGAGTAAATAATCAATATAACAGGGTTTATGAAAAATAATGGATGTTACTCTTTCACCGTTGCCAGAAGTCACTCAAATGATTAAAACCGTGTCTAAAGTATTCGCTGGACCCGTAAAAGGTCCTGATGAACCTGCATCTAAAGATCGGGTTATCGTTGATACATACACTTTGACTCTCTACGACTTCCACGGCGCTGAAAAACGGGTGATGCAAACAAGCACTATAGATATTCTAGTATGATACGATATGAACCCGTTGCCCTAAAAGATCATGATTCTATCCTAGGTAAAGATTTCAATAAGAACTTTGCTAAAGAAATGAATTCGTATTATCATCCGTTCATATCTAGGAACAGAAGCGTACAGTTAGCAAAAGAAACATGGGAATATGCAGTAGCAGATTCTATTCCAAACGGCGTTTGGGTAGGCGCTGGGAAGAATATCATAGATGTCAGCACCCCAGAAGCAAATATCGATGTCAAGGGTTTAAGTTGTAATAGCTTATCTCACTTGAGTACTGAAGCAAGCATACTACAAAACAATAAAAAAGACAGTGATGATTTTGCTTCTCTTTTTCAACAACAGGACTTCCATAGCCTTAAAGATATGTTCGTAGAACCGCTTGCTGAAAAAATATCTAAGGCTGGAAATTTATACGTGTTTTGTGTAGTCAGACATAAAAAGAACAACAGCATGAACTTTGATGTGTATTATTGTCTATACAAAGCCAGTACGCAGGATAATCCAGCACTAGTAGAACAGATGACACTAGATGGTAATCGAAGCATAAATGTACCACTGATCGACAGTAATTACGGAAAGTGCTATCTGTATATTCCAAAACGTAGACTTGAATTAAGGGTGAATATGGAAGGAATGAAAAATTTCTTAGTATATTCGCATTCGGTGTAACCATGTATTTTGTATCAGCCGGATGTAGTTATTCACAAGTTCCAAATACTGACACGACTTGGCCAGTTCATGTTCAAGAGGCATTTAACTTAGATGATGATCATGTCAGACATCTAGGTATAGGTGCTATCGGTAACGAAATGATCAGCAAAATAGTTATCTATAATGTTAATGACTTGCTAAAAACTCACAAACCTGAGGACCTTTTAGTAGGTATCATGTGGTCTGGTTCTGATAGGAGAGTAATTACGTTAAGAGAATCTAAGCGTGTATACGACAAAGCCACAAAAATAATACAGCCAGAGTCGTATGACGAAATAGAAAAAGACAGATTCTATAGAAGTTCTAAGAGGAATGAATATAGAAATCCTATCAATTTAGCGTGTAACGAATTTAACTATTATACATTAAACGCACATTGGAAAGACGAGCTTACATTAAAGTACTATAATGATTTTGTAGATCCGCTCAATTCTGTTATGCAAACATGTGAACATATGTTGAGAGTTGAATGGTTCTTGAAAATGCATAATATCAAGTATTTCATGTGTGCATACGATTTCGATACCTTCTTTTATGCAGGTGTACACGGAGGTGTATGTCATCTATATGATGAGGATTCTCCAGCGTTTAATATTAACTCAAATAATCATAATCCATTAGAACACCCAGATGTCAAATATCTCTATGATATGATCGATAGAACATATTGGTTACCTATAACCGATCTAGGAGATTGGGCGAGAAACGTCTCTAAGTATGAATATAGAGACCCAGACCATGATCCTCATCCTAGTACAGAACAACACAAAGACTTTACTCATCGTATCATATTACCATTTATCGAAAAAATGTACGGTATCTCACCCGCAAAGTTACCCTAAATAGTAGACAAATAGTTTGATACTGTATAAACTATCATATGATAAAAATATGAACGGCTATAGTGAATCATAAATACTTTCGTAACACAAAGGTTACAAACAACAATCACAACATCCGCGTAAGGAAGGAGAAATACAATGTCATATAACAAAACAAAAACCGACCCTGAACTTGGCAAACGAGTTCACGAATATCTAGTAAAAGTAGGAGTCGAAACTCCCACTTTTGAAACAGCGTTAGATCGCAAGCAAAAAATCACAGAGATTGAAAAATCGTTCAATCACATCATGCAAGTCTTAGGACTTGATCTTGATGACGACAGTCTAGCAGAAACACCACTGCGTGTTGCTAAAATGTATGTTAACGAAATCTTCTGGGGACTAGATTATGATGCATTCCCAAAATGTACCACAGTAGACAACAAGATGCACTACAACGAAATGGTTGTTGAGCGTAATGTTAATGTACAAAGCAACTGTGAGCATCACTTTGTAGTGATCGATGGTCTTGCTACTGTAGCGTATGTTCCAAAACAAAAAGTACTTGGTCTTTCTAAGATCAATCGTATCGTAGAATATTTCTCAAAGCGTCCTCAGATTCAAGAGCGTTTGACTGAGCAAGTATTCCATGCACTTCAATATATCCTAGAAACCGAAGACGTTGCTGTAATGATCGATGCACAGCACTACTGTGTGAAGTCAAGAGGTGTAGAAGATACAGGTAGCTCTACTGTAACTGTGCGTCTAGGTGGAGGATTTAAAGAAGATCCTGCGGCACGTAATGAGTTCTTAAGCATCGCAAGAATGGGAAAGTGCTAAAATGGGCTTCAAGCAACCTTCTTTAGACGATGCTTATACGTCAATCAATAAGTGTTTTAGAGAAATAAACAGTTCATATAACACTGGTTATATTGGGTGGCCACTAAAGCAAGATGTGTACAATCTTTATTTTCATTTGAAGAAACAACTCAAAGAAAGTTGTACGTTTTCAGGTGAAGAAGAATGGCTTGAAGAACATTACAAAAATGAGATGTGGGAAGAGTTAAAGAAATAATGTACTGTTATAAAGATAATTTTCTCTCTGATGAAGTGTTTAACTTGTTTAAAGAAGATATGCTTAATAAATACGAGCCTCGGAAAGAATGGGGAAATGAAAATCCTATTTACGGAAAGTACCTGTCCGGTGAAAATTATGAAGAAGATGCTCCTGTAAGAGTCTTGGCGTTGACAAATCCGGAAGATGGTGATTATATGTATACTGCGGCGAGACTAGGATCAAAATCATTACCAGAAATAGCACGTAGTATTAAACAGTACATGATTGAAGATATGAACTTGATAAATCCTTTGGCTCGTCAGATGTGGTATCAATATCATTCAAATAAACATAAAGTAATACAGCATTGGGATCCTGCCGTTAACGGCAAAACAAGCAAACAATCATTTACTAGTCTTTTATACATGCATGACACTTGGGAAGATGATTGGGGCGGTGAACTTACTTTTCTTAATGATAAGCAATCTATACTGCCTAAACCGAATAGATTAGTAATATACAGCAGAGACGAAGAACATTGGGTCAGTGAGATTACGCATACCCTAGATGATTATCAAAGAATGTTTTTCTTTACGGCGTGGGGAACAGATAATGATTTTTAATAAAATCAGACAACTTAAAGACGAAGGTAAAACTATTGGTATTACATTCAGTACGTTTGATCTATTACATGCAGGACACATTGCAATGTTATCAGAAGCAAAGAATCATTGTGATTATTTGATTGCTGGTTTGCAGACTGATCCTACAATAGATCGACCTGATTCAAAGAATCCACCTGTACAAAGTATTGTAGAGCGACAGATTCAATTAGCGGCTACTAGATACGTAGACGAGATCGTAGTTTATCAAACAGAACAAGACTTGCGTGATCTATTGTTGATTTTACCCGTCGATGTAAGGATCATCGGGATAGAGTATCAAGATAAAGAATATACTGGTAGAGATATCTGTGAGGCACGTAACATCACGGTGATTTATAACGGCAGAGATCACAGTTTCAGTTCTAGCAGTTTAAGAAAACGTGTTGCTGAAGCACATAAGGAGTAGTAAGATGGCAGGAAAATTTTATAGTACGAAAACATATGGTAATGACAGAGGTTTGAGTTGTGCGTTCCGTCAATGGCGAAGTACACATAGCCACTGTAGTTTAATTCATGGTTACAGTATCGGTGTAAAGATTGTGTTTGAGTGCAAGTCACTTGATGAACGCAACTGGGTAATGGACTTTGGTGGACTCAAAGAGTTTAAGAATTGGTTAGAGTACATGTTTGATCATACTCTATTGGTCGCCGAAGATGATCCACGACTTGAATTGTTTAAGCAAATGGCTGAGATCGGTGGTGGCTATAATGATTTAGGTATTGTTGATCTGCGTATTGTTGAAGGCGTAGGGTGCGAAAGATTCGCAGAAATGGCTTATAACAAACTATCTGACCTTATCCAGAAGTCAGTCAATAACGGTACTGCATTGAATCCCACAGTTAGGGTAAAGAGTGTAGAAGTATTTGAACATGGAGCTAACTCAGCTATTTACGAGGGATAATCAATGGAATGGTGGAATCGGTTATGGAAAAAGCCTGAGGAAGAAATTGTAGATGAATTAAGCGTACCAACAGTAATAGATGTTATGAAAGACGATGTTGATCCTGAAGAAGTTACGATAGAGAATGCATATAAAACAAGATGGATTTGGTATCACACTATTCTAGCATTAGAATTGTTGATGGTAAACGTGTTGTTGATAGCAATATTGGTAGTATTAGCCGTAAAGTTATGAGGTAATATGGTAGGTCAGCAATTTACTTACAGTAATTTCCCTAGAGATAGGTTAGTCAACGTGTGTAAGAGTAGTTCTAAAGCGGATGCTTTTCAACGCATTGTAAAAGAACATCCAAGACACACTAGAGAATTTTTGATCACTAGATTATCTGGATTTGGTATTCCTGATGCAGAACGCATTGTTGCTGAGATAGATGATCAGATCGAAGAACGCAGAAAGGTATTAGAAAATTTAGTATTATAAAGTATACTTTATTGCGTTAAAAAGTATACTTTAATTTAGGAGGCAAATATGGCTAGAAAGAAAAAGATAGAAACAGTATTAGAAGAAACTGTTGAAGAAGTAGTAGAAGTAAAGAAACCAAAAAAATCTACTAAGGTGGCTAAATCTTTAGATGACCTTGTTGTAGAAGATTTTGATAAACTATGCAGTGAGGATGAAGCAAAGAAGATCATCCAATTAATCGGTGATTACTCTTTTGAAGAGGACCAAACAGAACGTAGACGATGTGTTGCAATTGCTTTTGGTAATTGGCGTCACGGTGCAGAGTTTGATCCTAGTGTCGGTACCAAACAAAATTTTGAAGAACACAACTTCAATAAGTGCAAGACTATTCTTGAGAAAGTTACAGGAGAATAAAATGGATCTAAAATCGATATGGCAAGCGACTAAAAAAACGGTAACCAAAGTACTAGTATGGCATCGTAGTTTATGTTATGATCTACAAGTCAAACGAGACATTGATGACTATACTATGTTTTGGGTATTCTTTGGTTTTGGTGTAGCAACTACGCTATTTTTACAATGGGTATTTTAACGTGGCACGTTTTTTAGAAAACAGAAAAGCAAATGTTCGTATTGAACAGATGTATGTAGTAGACTTGTGGGAAGATGGTAAGTTAATTGAGACTCGCCAGCTTCCCGGAAAGTCTAAAAATTATGCAGATGATGTTGAAGAAAATTGGCTGACTGGTGTTATCAAGTCCGTAGGGGGAGAAGGTGAACAAGATCAAACTGTCTAATAATGATGTACGTAATTGCGTTCATGCGATTATTAGACAACTGTACCAAGATGGTTTCAAGCCTGACTATATCGTAGGTTTGACTAGAGGGGGCTTGCTTCCTGCAACAATGCTATCACATTATCTTAACGTGCCTATGGAGACACTTAAAGTAAGTCTACGTGACGGTAACGAGAGCGAGACTAACTGCTGGATGTCTGAAGATGCATTTGGTTACGTAAGCATTGACGTACAAGAACTCATAAAAAGCAGATGGGATCTAAGTGCTAGAAAAAAGATACTTATCGTAGATGACATCAATGACTCTGGTACTACTTTTAATTGGATCAAGAAAGACTGGGAAACTAGTTGCTGTCCCAAAGAAAAACATGCATGGGAAAGTGTATGGGGTAAGACTACTAGATTTGCTGTGCTAGTAAACAACGAGAATTCTGAGTTTGCTGATGTGAATTATTCAGGTATGTCTATCAACAAGTTTGAAGATCCTCATATTTGGATAGATTTTCCTTGGGAAAATTGGTGGGAAGATTAACTTGACTTTGTTACCATTAGTTAGTAAAATAGCTAATATAACATTAATGAGAGTGTAGATGGCTAGTATAAAAGTTTCAGAATTGTTTTACAGCATTCAGGGGGAAGGCAGATACATGGGCGTTCCCTCAATCTTTTTGAGGACATTTGGTTGCAACTTTACTTGCGACGGTTTTGGTATGCCTGCAGGTGAATTGTCTAATGAAAGAAACATTATAGCAGTTGATAGTTCAAAATATAAGACATATAAAGAGCTTCCGCTAGTCAGTACAGGATGCGACAGTTACGCTAGCTGGGACAGACGATTTAGACATTTGAGTCCTAAGCTAGAAACCGATGCACTAGCAGAAGCTATCGTAGAACTGCTTCCATATAAAGAGTGGCGTGATGAACATCTAGTGATCACAGGCGGTGAACCTCTATTAGGTTGGCAACGTAGTTATCCTGATCTACTAGATAATCCATTAATGGCTAACTTGAGAGAAATCACGTTTGAGACTAACGGAACTCAAAAGATCAAAGATGAACTAGCAGAGTATCTTATCTTCTGGAAGTATTCTAGTACAAAAGATAGAGAGATCACATTCAGTGTTAGTGCTAAACTTCCTTGCTCTGGTGAGAAGTGGGAGAAAGCAATCAAGCCTGAAGTAGTAGATGCATATCAAGAATCTGGTACAGTATATCTTAAGTTTGTGATTGCAACTGAACAAGACTTTGCGGATGCACAACGGGCTATCAAAGAGTATCGTGATGCAGGGTTCACAGGGCATGTTTATCTGATGCCAGTGGGCGGTGTAGAGAGCGTATACGCTATGAACAATAGACGAGTAGCAGACTTGGCTATGCAGAACGGTTTGCGTTATAGCGACAGATTGCAAGTTCCTTTATTCAAGAATGAATGGGGTACTTAATGCCCTTTTATTCAGAGAAGATAGGGAATTTTGATACGTTTAATGGTCATTGTGTGGGAGCTACTGAACGGATCTCATGGCTCCCTCGCAGATGTTACGAGAGTAACAGAGTATTATGGCTTAGAAAAGCCATAAGAAGGTCCGCAATGTGGACTGGACCCGGTGACCCCGTATGGGAGCATCGTTGGTATCATAAGCATGAATACCTAAAACTTAAAATTAAAGGAAAAGTATGAATGGGGTACATAAATCTAATAAATAGTGCTAAGGAGAAAAATAATTATGAGTGATTTACGACAAGAATTGATAGACGCAAGTATCGCCCATTTTCAAGGATGTATAAAGAAACATAAAGTCAATATAGAAGTTATGTTAAACAATGCAGTTGGCGTCGCAGAACACCCAGACTTAATGGACTCAATCGATAAAGAGTTGGGTCTTATAGCAGAGTATGACGATAAGTTATCTGTGCTATACAAGTATTTTAGCAATGGCATACAGTAAGAAGGTAGTAGAGAGATTCGAGGGAGTATTAAACAACCCAGAAAAATTTTCAGTTGGTAGATTTGATCCGAATGATCCAGATGTAGCAACAGGAATGACAGGCGCACCCGCATGTGGTGACGTTATGAAACTTCAACTAAAATTAGATGAAGAAGAAAGAATAGTTGATGTCAAATTTAAGACATATGGATGTGGTAGTGCAATAGCAAGTTCAACGATGTTTGTTGATATGCTTAAAGGGAAAACGATTGATGAAGCAAAACTTATTAAAGACAGGGATATTGCAGAAGCATTAGAGTTACCGGCTATTAAGATCCATTGTTCAGTATTGGCAGAAGACAGTATTAGACAAGCAATAAAAAATTGGGAAGAAAAGAAAGATGCTTCAAGTATGATTGGGCATAACAGTAAGTTCTACCAAATACAGGAACCCGGCGAACAAGGAGATAATAATGCCAGTTAAATTTAGACCAACCGAAAGTTACAAAGTAAAGGGTCAGCCTAGACAGACTACCCATTATTATATTAAGATGATGACCAAAGATGCGTTACTAGAATATATTAATAGCGGTAATGCTCTTCCAAAACGTAGAGCAAAATGCATCAATGAATTAGAACGTAGAGGTGTTAAGTTAAATCACCTTAAAGAGTTATCAGTAGACGGTAAAAAAATCACAAAAACTGTAACGTTAGGGTAAATCATTTACCAATTTATAGTGAGAGGGCTTGACAAAGCCTTCCACTTTTTATATAATATATAGAACAGGTATATCTATATGTATAACAAACGTGTTGCATTCTTAATGTCATATCAGCATCTTATTCCACATGGTGGGATAGGACAGATGGCGCTTAGTTTTGTAAAACTTATGAAAGAAAATAATGTCAAGGTTGATATTATTACTGACAAGTTTGATAAACCAACTGAATTTACAAAGACCCTGATTAACGAAGGGGCTAGATTCATCTATCCAGATCAATCTCTATCATACACTACCCATCAAGGTATCTTTATGTATGGGGATAGTTATTGTTTGGAGCGCATGGTAAATTTTAGAAATGCTATTATCAAAGCATTTAACACTAATATCTATGACAGCATAATCTGCAACACATACGAGACTTCTAGGCTATTATCTGAAATGGGCTTAGAAGATTGTGTACAGGTTATTAATTATACGCACTTAGAAAGTCAGATTTTTCCTGACTCTAAAAATCCTTTCTTAGACAACGTAAATGAATCTATGCGTATTCAGATGATGCTGTCTAATATGGTTATTGGTACTCAAAGTAACTTTAATCGACAAATTTTGTCTGGCAAATTGAATCAACCTGTCTTTGAACTTCCTATTCCATTACCCGAACCCGACCTTTTAACGGAACATCACAAAGCAAGAGAAGGTGTATTGTTTATCGGTAGATGGGAAGAAGGTAAAGGTCCTGAAGACTTTTTAGCAATGATCAGGGCAACCAAACTTCCTGCTAAAGTTATGACTAACGCTAACGGGGCAAAGAAGTTTGAAGCAGAATTAAAAGAGATCGGCGTACCTTATGAGATCAAAACTAGTATCATTGGACAAGAAAAAGTAAACTTTATCACTAGTGCTAGAGTTGCATTTAATCCTAGTACAGTTGAAAGTTATGGGATCGCATTCTTAGAACAGCATATCCAGCTACCAACTGTATGTTATAAAGATATGCGCTGGACAAACAACTTTAACCCTGAATACTTTTTTGCTGTGGATAAGAAAGAAGCAAGTGATGTTATCACTGGCTTGTATGAACAATTTGAGACTGCACAAAGTTATTATGATCTGGGTGCATTATCATACTATCAAAAAAGAGAAAACAGAATTGCTAGCGAATGGATGCTGTGTTTTGACGACTTTAAATCTAAACAATCTAAGTCTAGCACTGCCGGGATTCTAAAACACGATACAATTAGTTATGCAGATTATATAACTAACCTAAATAGAAGTGTATTATGTATCGATGATATCAGAAGCGTTTTATCCAATAAACACAAATTTCGTGTTATCTATACTGACACAGATACATGGTTAACAACAGATGATACTTTTGTCCCTGTGGATACCGTATCAACTACACAAGCCGCTGGCTTATTTGAGGGATTATAATGAAGAAAATATTAGTAACAGGTAGTTCAGGCTATATCGGATCGCATCTTTGTGCAAAACTTTTAAAGTCTGGATATGAAGTATATGGGTTGGATAAGAATCGACCTAACGCAGAGTTTGACACATTTCTTCGCCAAAATCCAGAGTACTCCTTCAATTTTATGTTGCAAGATATCAATAATAAAATAGCATTATTTTATTCAGAAAACTTTGTCTCTGGTATGAAGTTCGATGCAGTAATTCATTTGGCGGCTCTTGTCAACGTAGGAGAAAGTGAATTAACACCTATTCAGTACTACATCACTAATACTAACGGAACCATGAATTGTTTAGCAAAGATTCCAACAGATAATTTTATTTTTGCATCAACTGGCGCTGCCGAAGGTTGCGAAAGTGCGTATGGTATTTCAAAACGTGCGGCTGAAGATTGTGTCGTAGAATACTGCACTAAGCATGAACCCAAAGATTATACTATTTTTAGATTCTATAACGTGATTGGTAGTGCAGGTTTTCCTGCTACTAATCCAGATGGGTTGATGTATAACTTAGTGAAAGCGATTGACTCAAAAGAGTTTACTATTTTTGGTAACGACTATGATACAGTCGATGGTACATGTATTAGAGACTATGTACACGTAATGGAGATTGTTGAAGCATTGATGATGGCTATTGATGAGCCTGCAAATGGAAAAGAGTCTTTGGGACACGGTGTAGGTAGAAGTGTAAAACAAATTGCTGAACTATTTAAAGAAGTCAATCTTGTTGATTTTGAAATTAAATAT
>Ga0208161_1000055_pt1 | contig 53261 bp, 42 predicted proteins | sample CB_VirMetaG_3_FD_184538 | JGI IMG/M metagenome (GOLD analysis project Ga0208161, IMG submission 184538) | Freshwater to marine saline gradient viral communities from Chesapeake Bay - CB_1508_1S Viral MetaG (SPAdes) (version 4) | ecosystem: Environmental > Aquatic > Marine > Coastal | place: USA... | reverse complement strand
CATCTTCTGATAATCTTTTGACTTTGCTGATTGATCAATCAGTTTACCGTTGCGGTGAATCTCAAATAGTTTTGGTTTCAATCCTCTGGTGATTTTGTACTCGTCTTTGCCGATTGTAAATTCAACCTCGACCACACAATCTTTTTGATTGATGGAGTTTACCAACTGTGGAATGTTGATCTTTCGAAAAGGTTTACCAAACAAGGCAAATGTGATAGAGTCGAGAAGTGCAAAAGACTTCCCGTGTCCGTTGTTTCCCGAAACCAAAACAAAATTATGTTTTCCTAAGTCTATTTCAGTATCTGTATTTCCGAACGAACCAAAGTTTCGAAAACGAACTCGTTGAAAATTTATCATGTGAGAACAACTCCATATGGCCACCACTCAGGAATATCGCGGTTAGTCCATGTAGCAAATCTTTCTTTCTCGCCAATATAATAATTTCGATATGCAGAAACAGCATCATACTTGACTCGATATTGATCAGGCATCGCTTGAGCAAACTCTGTCAAATAAATTGAAGGGGAAATCTTCTTTGGTGTATTGTCACGACACCACTCAATGACCTTCTGGGATCCATGAATCTTGTCGTACCGACGAGTATACTCCGAACACAAAGCAAGACCGTGACGAACCAGCCAGTCATAATTACCCATAGTTTGTCGAGCCCATACCGTGCATGGATGGTTGATCATAGTAGAACGATATAACACAGGACCATTAGGGTTGTACTCAACCGAGTCGGTGAGGTGTGTCCACGTTTTGAGATTCCGACCATTCTTTGATTTGAAATGTGTTTGCTTTCCATCAAGAAACCGATGAACAGTTGAAAGCATCTGTGCAGTTTCCACAGGCATTTTAACAACATGTTTGTCACACATCATCTCCGCAGAGGTAATCGGACTTTCATCAAGAACAAAAATGTTCATAAGGACAAAGACTCCATATAAAGTTCACGCATAAGATTCTTAATTCGAGATTTTTGATCGTCGGGAACATTTGTCAGTGTGTCAATTTCATCGTTCATAATCGCAACAGTATCCTTTGATACGTCTACGCCGACTTCATCATCAATCACCGAACCCATGTCCTCAATGATTGTAAGGCTCGAAACTTTTACATCATACAACTTGTCAAGGAACTTGTCAAACAAATATGGATTGTTTTTCTCGAAGACGTAAACTTTCACAAAACTGTTTTCGTACATCGAGTAATCTCGATTCAACATGTCTTCGTTTTCATCATATGTTATAGCATGGAACATGCAGTTTGGGTTTTCAACAAATCTCAACTCTCTGGTTTCAGTATCAAGAGTATGAAAACCTTTCTTGACATTTAGATCACTGAAGGTCAATTGGTACTGTGTTCCGAGATAATGAACATTGTTCTTGCTGTTTTTGATATGAAAGTGACCAGAAAGAACCATATCATAACGACTGAATATCTTATCGTTAAGACCTCCCTCGTACTTCACACCACGAAGAACTTCATATCCATCCAGTTCAAAATGACCAGCTACAATAGGCGCCTTTGAATTCTTGATGAAGTCAATTGATTCTTCTGTATTTGTTTTATTGATCCAAGGAATCATCGCAATCGTTAGACTGTCAAATGTCAACTCGATTGGATCTTCATACAGGTAAAAGTTTTCCATATCAGAAAACAGTTCACGAATCGAATTGATACGATTTGTATTTCGATAATATGTGTCGTGATTACCGAGAATACAATGAACCTCTATACCATGTTCTTTTAGTTTGTCAATGAATCTAGCACGAACTTGAGACAGTGTATTGAAGTTAACAAACTTCCGGCGATCCAAGAAATCGCCTAGATGAAGTACTTTTGTAATCCCATGTTCTAGACAGTATGGAAAAAATTGTTCTTCAAAAAACTGAAACGATTGATCTAGAAATAATTGACTGTCGTTTCTTGCACCGAAGTGCGTATCATTAATAATAGCGAGTTTCAAACTCAGTCTCCGAAAAAGGTGTCAAGTGTTGACCCTTCTGTTTTTTTGTCTTTCTTCTTTTTCTTTGGTTTGAATTTTTGAATGTCGTTTTCTGAAAGATTTAAATAGTCTGCATATGGATTGTTAGACATTGGATCAACTAATTCATTGTCTTCAGCCCATCTTGTAAACTTTCCTTCTTTGTCCATCTCTTCCATCATCATGTATTTGACATAGACTTGTTTCTTTTCTTTTTCTATTCTACGAATAAAAGCGTAGTAGATCATTTGCGTGAAATACGAAAACGGATTCTTTGATTTCTCTGGATCAAAGTTGTGTGCATACATCAAACAGTTTTCAATTGCATCACCAATCATCTCATCTCGAAAAGGATAGTTCATGAAGTTTGGTTTATATGAAAGTCTTTCAGCAATTTTCATGAAGCATTCACCCATATAATTTGTAACTGGAGGTCTAACATCTCCCTCGCTCTCTGCTTCATTTACTGCTTTTTTCCATTTCGATATTTCTTTATAGAACTGTTCATTGTCTATATAATGTTCTGTATTTTTAGATTTTCCCATAATATTCCTCTATTCGGTTTGTTAGAAGTATAGTTCACATCAATGTTTATGTCAAACAAAAAACAACATTTTATGCTTGACAAGTCTCAAACCTCCTTTATAATTCTCTGTGCCAAGAGAGAGAAGGGAAGCTTTAAGCTTAGTCTTCTTTAAAGTAATCATTAATGTCATCAGACCAGTCTGACCACTGATTGCCCCAATCTTCGGATTCTGGATTGCGATCCGGATCTTCATCTTCATCAAATCCAAAATCGTCAAAAGGAATTTCTTCTCCATCGAAGACGCCTTCTTCCATGAGTTTAGCAAACATTTCCTTTGACATAGTGAAGTTCATCATTACAAAATTTTGTAACATATCTGCATTTGGGGGTTGTGGTTTACCGTCGAGTGATTCATCTTCTGGAGGAAGATCCAAACCGAGCTGTTTGAAGAGTTGTTCAAGAATTAGAGAAGAACCCTCTGGGCTTACCGCTTTCTTCTTTGGAGGATTGTCCTCTATTTCTTTTTCTAGTTCATACTGAAAGATTGATTCATCATTTGGTTCAACAGAATAAACAATGTAATCAAGAGGTATTGAACAGTTATTTTGATTCGTGTTTGGAATCCAATTTCTCATGATCCAATTTTCTTTTACAATGTTTCCAGTTATTGGATCATGAAGTGTTGTCAACCGAAGTTGCATCGGTCTGTTCAATATAATTTCACTCGAAGTTTTACCACTCACCACAGCCATGATTTCTTCACCTGATCTAAGTTTCAGAATTCTGTAGTCAGTCATAACACCTCCTAGATTTTTATCTTGATGGTTTTAAAACTAAAACCTTCTATCTTATATATCTTTATTCTTTCGAAGAAGTGACGCAGAGTATGGTTCATCTTCTTCTTCCATTGTAGATTATCGCCTATATCGTACAATTTGGCAACTTTTTTCGATTCATGTTTTCTAAGTTGTCTTCCAATAGATTGTAAAATACGAATACGAGATTTTGATGGTGACGCAAAAATGATATTGTGAAGGTTTCGAATATTTATACCAGTAGAGAATGTTCCATACGAAGCCACGATGATTGCATCTTTTTCTTTCTCTGCAATTCCTCGGACTCTTTCACGGTCGTCAGTTTCAATTCCACCGTGAATAAGAAAAACCTTTTTGTTTGGATTCTCTAATTTGATCTTTTCGTAAAGGTGTTTACCGTGGTTTTCCACGAACTGAAAGAGTACGAGTGTATTTCCAGTGGTTGATGCAGATAAACGAGAGATGAATGTGTTTCTTCTTTCGTTGGTGACTAACCATTTCATTTCATCTGGGTACTTGAGATGAGATACTAGTTTCTTGTCCTCGTCATTATAGTCCAACAGAATACAATCAATTTTAAGTTCGGAGAGAATGTCCTTGTCCATTAACTCTTTTGTAGTAGTTACATCTTTAACAGGTCCAAACAGTCCCTCGATAACTAATTTATGTGTCAACGCGCCATCGAGGGTTCCTGTGGTTCCTATGCGGTATCTGGCCTCTTTCAGTTTCGACATGATACTTGTGAGTGATTTGGCTTTAAACAGGTGACACTCATCTCCAAATACAACTTCAAAATCTTTAAAGAACTTTGCAGGCATCTTGTACAAAGATTGCCATGTGGAAATTACAACTCTTTTGTTTGTATTCTTTTCTTGACCACCATAAATCTTGTGAACATTTTCTTCCACATTCCACTCGTTTACCCCGGAGTAATCTGAAAAATCTGAATACATTTGAGTAACTAGGCCTGTAGTTGGTACGATCACCAGAATCTTTTTGTTCGTCTTCTCCAGATAATGTCTCATCAATGTATAAATGATAAGACTTTTTCCTGATCCTGTTGGAGAAAGAAGAAGACATCTTTCCTTTCTGATTGCATGTGTAATTGCGTTTACCTGATGGTCGTGCGGACTTATCAGTTTATTCTTTACTGATATCTTCAGGTTATTTTCCATGTATCTACGAACGAGAAGTTCGTCTGCCTTGTTGTTTGGAATATCAAGTGTGAGTTGGTAGGAATATTCTCTTTCCTTTGCAAACGAAATGACATAATCCAGAAGACCTGTGTAAATCTCCTGCGAAAACATGTTGTATAGTTTTACAGTTCCGTCCCAGACTTTGCTGCGATACGCAGGCATATACTTATGACCTGGCACTTTAAAGGTAAAGAAGTCTGAGAGTTCTTTTGCAAGGCTTCGTTCGCATCGAACGCGAACATTTACCTCATCAACTTTTTCAATAACTAAATCGCTCATGCTCTATTTATGAGCCTGAGACGAACTTCCTCCACTCAATAGCGTTTCGAATTTCCCAGTTACGCTGATTGATTTCCTTGAGAACAGATTCAAGATAGAAAACTTTTTCCTCTTGATATGTGATTCGTTGTTTCATTCGAATAACATCTTGATCTGCATCCATATACATGTCAATGTCTGCTTTGAGAATCTTGAGATCGAACGGTTCCCAACCTCTTCGTTCTAACTCTTCTTGACTCATTTTGCCAGTGAAATATTCCCACTTCGATCTTCGAAGTTCAGCAAGATCGAAACTCATTTTCTTGAGAGTGAATCTTTCTTCGTGGAGAAAGTTCAAGTATCTGTTGTGAAGTTGCGGAATCTTTAACGACTCAAGATCAAGTTGAGTATCGTCAATCTCCATATCTTTTGCAACAAGTTTTTTCAGTTCATCGAAAGTCATAATTCAAATATACACTGTAGTCTATCGTGTGTCAATAAATTTCTACAGAATAATCTCGATACTGGAAAGTAGCCGTGCAAGTTATTTGGGAAGCGTCACCATCCGTTGCGTTTAGATCAATTTCCCCGAGACTATTTGGCCACATATCTTTAAAAGTTACAGTAACTTGTGGTCTTGAATTACTATTCAATATGACAAGAGTTCCGTCTACTTGATAGTTTTCTGGAGATCCTTTGATTGTGGAATCTATTTGTCTTTCCTTCAATGACTTTGGGTTCAGAAATTCATCATATATCGTAAACTCTTTCATCCAATTATAAATTTCTAACCAGTTTCCCATATCTTCATTCACAAGAAAAGAAAGAGTCAGAGGGTCGTATGTCATTTTTGGATCTGCTATGTGTAGAGTTGGATGTTTGTTGAAAATATCAGTCACACCCACACTAATTGAAGGTATATTTGCAGTCTGACAGAAATAAACAGTCTCAGGAGCTCTACTCAGAACAAAACGGAATCCTGTTGTCTGTAAAAGATTCTCGTTGTCGGGTTGTCTATCTAATGCGTATTGGACATACTGATTATATTGTGGCATATACACCTCCATAATATTTAGGTATAAAAAGAAACAGGGGAGTCCGAAGACTCCCCTGTTCCTAGTGTCGGATCAAATCCGTTTTATCACTGAGTTGCGCCGGATCCTGAGTTGATACCGTGGAGGTTGTCAATGCGGAAGGCACGATAGTATTGGTTCTTGCGACCGGTGAGGTTTTCACCATCTGGTGTGGTATCGTCCTTAAGAACGAATGGGTTTGAAACCATTCCGTATCGAGTCTTGAAGCCGATCTTTGGCTGGAAGGTGTTCTCACCTACTGCACGAACCATCTGTAGTGGAACGTATGGACAGTAGAAGAGTCCAGCATCATACTGGCTTGAACCCTTGTAACCAACTACGCAGTAGTTGAAGTCGGCATATGGGTCGATGTAGACCTTTAGGCGACCATTGATGGTTCCGACAAAGGTGTTACCTGTGTCATCAACTTGGAGGCTTCCGCCACCCATTGGAGTTGATTGCATTGAACCACTGAGGGCGAGTGCAGCAGCGACATCTGAAGAGCAGATGACGATGTTGCCCTTACCACGACGGGTTTCCTTGGCGATCTGGTTGGCTTCACGTTCGATTTGGAAGAGCAGACCACGGAAGCGTTCTGCACTCCAACGACCGTCTGAGTCGCGGAGGATGTCATATACACCACCGACACCACCACCGTTTGGTTGACCAAAGGAAGCGCCACTACCCTTCTGGAAGAGGTCATCCTGTTGACAACCAAGTTTGGCAACCTTAAGAATGGTACGAACTACTTCTCGGTTGATTTCGCTAAGGATCTCGGTTGAGAGGATGTTAGCGAGTTCAGTTTCGGCATCAAGACCGTGAACAGCACGGAGGTCTTGAGCGAGTTCAGTTGAGTACTCAGCCTTCAGGGCGCGAGTCTTGGCTTGAACTGCTGTTCTCTCGATTGAGAATGACATCTCTTGGAAGTCTGGTTTGTTGGATGCACCAAGTGCTTCAGCTTGTGCGGTTGTAATACCACCGTGAACAAAATCACTGAAAGGATCACCAACAGCGGCTGCACCATAACCAAACATGGAACCACTGGTGATTCCTAAGTTGAGAGCATCAGTTGTCTTGCCTGCACTTGAGGTTGCGTAACCAGTGCGTGCTTCGTTAAAGAGAGCTTCAGCATCTCTTGCACCAGCAGCGCTAACGTAGTTGCTCTTCATGGCGAAGATGAGTCCGGTAGGACCAGTCATTGGTTGAACACCACAGATGTCGTAAGCGATCAGGTTTGGCATTGATCGACGAACGAGTGAGATGAGAACTGGGTCGAATGACTGAACAGCACCTTGTTGTGCGGTAGCTGCACCACCGAGTGATGAAATCATACCCTGTTGCATACCCGAGTTTGTTGGGGTTTCACTGAGGTATTGCTCTTGGTTCTCAAGAAGAATGGCTGTGACGTTCTTCTTGTATGTGTCGTTGATTGGAGTTAAATCTGGGTGCTCCAGAATTGGGTTCCACTTTCTTCGTACTTGCTCTGCAAGTGAGTTTACTTCTTCGTAACGCATCTAATCTCTCCTTATTTAGATTTAGATTATTTCTTTACTGTTCTTGAAATAGCTTGAGCGTAGTAGCTCATTGGTCCTGAAATTTCTTCTGTGATGGTGTTATCACCATCTTCTTCTGTCTCTTCAGTAATGAATGAGACTTCTGATCCACCGTTGACTTTCTTGAAGTAGTTCTCACGAAGAACTTCAAGCTTGTCGGCAAACTGTTCGGCATTGTCAAACTCAATACCTTCTGAAAGTGAACGAAGTTTTTCGATATCAGTATCGACCATACCTTCGGTCATATCGCGGAATGTGAGTTCGCAAGCAAGTGATTCGTTTGCTTCGCGGATTGCCATGTTTCTTTCGATCTCTTCGTTGAGTTCGTTCTGAAGTTCCTCGATGTCGTTTACGAGTCCTTCAACTACATCAAACTTCTCTTCTGGGATGTCGATGTAGTGGTTGGCAAAGAGGTCACGAAGACCACTCATGAAGGATTCGGCGACTTCTGCACGAATGCCTCTTTCGATGGCGACTTCGTTCTCTTGAATCCAGTTCTCGACAACGTAGTCGAGATAATCGTTGAGTGAATCTGTAAGGTTCTCTTCGATTGTAGCAGCTGTTTCCATGAGTTGCGCCTCATAGGCTTCCTCAAGTGCTTCGGCGTAACGACCGAGAGCATCATTGACAGCGGCTTCGAAGATGGTTGTTGCCTTATCCTTGAACTCTTCGGAAAGGTCTTCACCATTGAAAAGTGCTTCCATATGCTCCGCAGTAGCGGTCATCTTTGGCTTCTCGATCTTTCCAGAAGCATCGGATGACTTCATGGAGATTGAAGCCTTGTTCTTCTTGTCCTTACCTTCGGTCCCCTTATCGGTTCCGATGATTGGACCCTTTCCTTGAGTGTCCTGTGAGGACTTGCCGCTAACGTCTTTTTCTACTGCGGCACCCTTGTCACCAGACATGTTTGGTTTCTTTGGTTTCATTTCTTTTTGTTCCTCTTCGATACCTTCGAAGTCCTCTTCGACTTCTTCGAGATGCTCTACCAAATCGGAAGCTTCCTCATTATGTAATCTTCTCGCTTCAAGAATTGCTCTTGCGGCCTCGATTGGGGTTAGGTCTTCTGAACTCATCTAAGGACTCCTTTGAATATACCTTACAGTATTGTTATTTAGTAATTTGATAATTTTGACATAAAATCTCTGAAAACATTTATTTTTGTTTCTTCAAGATTTCTTCGATCTGCCTCGGAAATTACTCTGTGATACTTTTCGATTTGTCTTTCTCGGAGGACTCCATTGTCCCAGACCCACTCTTTGCCTTCCATGATACCATTTACAAAAGCATCAGGAGCAGAAGGATCTGCAACGATGTCAACAGCAGTCAACATGAAGTCTTCCTTGACATACTTGGCTCCATTTCTCTCTTCGAGAGAACCCATACCACGGGTAGAAACACCAAGTTTAACTCCATCACTGATAAGGCTCTTGACGATTTTTCCATATGGAGTGTCAAGAACTCTTGCTTTTCCTACTACATTATCACCATCAAACTTAAGATTGGTGATGTTATGTGACACACGTTCGAGGTTGAGTGTTGGACCATCTGGATGTCCAAGTTCACCCATCGCTCTGTTCTTTTCTACATACTCTTTGTTATAACGATCAGCCTCTTTGAATAGAATAGCTCTTTCATAAATACGACCATTTCTATTCTTCTTTTCAGATTGCATGAAGATACCTTCAATGAAGATGTTCTTCTTTCCATCTTCCGATGCCTCTGAAATGACCTGTAGATCGTCTGAATGTTCTGTGATTAGAAGCATTTTAATTCCTCTTTATAGAATCAGGAACGGGTTTTCTTTGCAAGTCTCTTGTCGATCTTGTTGATTAAACGAGTTCTCTTCGCGGCGTGTTCTGCGGCTCCCTTTTCACCCATCGCTGCACCGTCAAGAGCAGACATCTTATCTTCACCGGCACGACGCCGGGCGGAGTGCAGTAGTCCAGTTGAGATTTCATTGATTCCGTCGAAAGATTCTTTTCTGGCAGCCATGGCTTTCTTAATAGCTTTGTCTCTTGAACCTTTCCATTCCTCGGTTCCTGATTCGACTGTACCATCACCGTCATAATCTTTAGAAGCTTTCTTAGCAGACTCCTCTACTTCTTCCTCGTCTTCGTCTTCGTCCTCTTCCTCGTCTTCCTCTTCGTCAGTTTCTTCGAAGACTTCTTCGTCATCCCACTCCTCTTCACACTCTTCGCAGATGTCTTCTTCCTCTACAAACATACTGGAAGCGACTTCTTCTCTTGCGAGTTCAAGACGTTCTGCCATCTTTTCGTAAAGTGCAGCTTCAATTGCTTTCTTTGTAAATGAAGGATTTTCTTCAATGATTCCTTCGATGATGTTCTTAATATAAGACATTTAAAATCTCCCGTGTTTTGGAAACAGTTCTTGTTTATTTATAAGAAATAAGTTTTTATCCACCACAGTCACATTCACTGGATGGACCACCACCTGCAACACCTCCCGGTGTCCAACTAATTCCGCCCAAATCATCTTGTTCATTTTCACCCCATTCATACTCTGGTGGATTATCTTCACTTGGTGGCCTCCAACTAACAGAACAACCCGGTACTTTCTTTATTGTGAATGTTGGGTCTGGACAACCGGTTACACAATATCTTATAAGTGTATATGATGTACATCGTCCATCTGGATCATCACATATATTTGTTGAGTTTAAGAATATTGCATCCGTTTCTCCAGATGGATCCGGTACTTCCCCCAAATCAGGAACATCATCCATTCCAACATACAAATCACCATGTTCACATTCAACATACATCACACCATCAACAATATCTCCACCATCTTGTTCTACTTCATCGCCGGTTTTTCTACATGCACAACCATAAGATAAACAACCACAAGTCGATTCGAAAGTGTCATAACCAGTAGAATCGCATGGAAGAGCATCTATTTCATTCTCATCACCTCCAGATGGAGGGGTAAACTGTCCGGTGTTTGGATTAAAAGAAACAGATCCACTCCCATCTTCTGCACTAAAAACCATATTTCCACTGTCATTTGTACCTGTTAAACAATATTTTTTGGTTATAGTACATAAGTCTATGTTGCCTGGTTGGACATTTGCTGGATCATCACATGCTATACCACTATATGTTCCATCCTCATTCAAACAGACCGGACCACTGGGGGAGTTTACCAATTCTCCTTCACCACAACAATTAGGTTCTTCTTCTGATGGAGAATGTATCTTCTTATAACAAGTTACATAACAACAATTCTGAACATCCGTATTAAAACAACATGATCCAGAACCAACAGAATTTTCGCATGTTAATGGTTCTTCTTCCTCTTCACCACATGGTGGGTTCGGACATTCAACACTATAACATGGAGGAGATATACAGGGTACACCTCCACCAATACCTCCTCCACCACCTCCTCCGGCTCCACCTCCTCCGGCTCCTCCGCCTACATTTCGAGTTGAAGAACCACCGATTACTATGGGTCTTCCAAATCCACTTGTATCACATACATCTTGACCACAAATGACTTCTATTTTTCTTTCACATGTTGTTTTGCATGGTGGATCTGTGAAGAACTTTGCAGTCGGATCATCATAGTAATAAACGAACTTAGAGTCTCTTTTTGTTATTTCTAATGTTATTTCGTCTCTTCTTTTTATAAGCCTACCATAATCACGACCAACATTAAAAACAGGGCTGGTTTTGTCTATGATTTTTAAATATCCAAGTACTTTTTGATTACTTCCAGCCATATCAAGTTTCCTTCAAGAACATAACCTGGCATCTTCCTCTTGGCAACATCGGAGAACTCTTTGGACCAAGAGAATAAAAACCACCTGCATTTCTAAAAATACCGTCATCGTTTCCTGAAATGAATCTTGATATGATCAAAGAATTTTTCTTTTTGGTTTCGATCCAACCATCAAGATTGGTAATAATATAAGAATATTCCATACTGTTAAAACCATGTTCGATCTCAAGATATATTCTGTTTCCAGCCCAATAGAATGTACTTTTCTTTTTTAAATTTGCTACATTCAAATATTGTTGATTTCTGTTGTCTGTGACAATACTTGGTTTGTTGATACCACTAACGGAAAAAGCCCAATAAACCTTCATTTCATCTCTATGGCTTGGGTTGAAGTTTTCATGAATGTCCGGAGACAATGAGAATTCAATACCACTCACAACAGACCAACTATTCGGTGAAATATTACCAGTGGATGTGTATCTATTCCCTGCATAATCACTATTCATTATATCGCCGTTAGAATCTGGATTCGTATTCAAGAATGGATCATCTTCTTCATTAATTGGTTTGAGATACCGAGTCACCATTTTTCTGAAACCATCTATACCATTACAATCTTGCGTTGGTATATCTGTTCCATTTTCTATAGAATAATAAGGTCTGTTTTGTGGTTTCTGTCTAAATGAAGGAAGACATGGATATTGTCCTTCAACACCAAAAACTAAACTTTGTCCAAACGCCGAATTGTTTTCTCGGAGATACGGAGTATTATCAGAACTTTCTGATTGTGGTTCATAAGTTCGGTGAATGTCCACAAAGGAACCACCGAATTTACCTACATGAAATCTGAGTCTTGGTTCAACGAGTAATGGCATTTTATGCGTCGAAGTCTGGGTTTGAGATTGATGGAGTAATTATGAATTTGCCAGCCATTAATCTTTCTGCTATTGCATCGGCTGTTGATCCAGTTGATATACCCCTGTCCTTGAACAAGATCATATCGTACAAATAGGATCCAGAAGGAAGTTGTCGAGAAACTTGTTTGGTGAATGATAAAGAAATTTGACCAGTTATATTACTTGATGTAGCACCTTCTAAATCATCCGAGTAGACATACTCACCATCGAGAGAAATGTGACCTGCAACTTTTTTATTGTTGCCTACACTTATATCACTAGTAAACCCATATGTGTTTGCTGTACTAAATCTAATTTTGAGTGTAGTGTCATTTATATCATTTTCAAACTTTTGACCACGGACATCCATTTTTGCCCAGTAACCAGAGGACATGTCTATAGGATTTCCTAGATCATCGTAATAATTGATATTCAGAACAAAGTCTGTACCTTGTTCGGTTGATATATCATAGTTTGCTGATGCCATTGATTATCTCCTCGGTGGAGGTTGTTGATCTTCCATTCCACCACTCATATCTATATCACCATCTTTAGTTTCTTGGTTAATTTCTTTCTCCATTTCCTCAATTTCTCTTTCAGACATGTGGAGAATGTTCTTCTTAACAAAGTTACGCGAGAAGTATGTACCAATGTGTTCTTCCATTTCACGAATCAACTCAAGTCTTTCTTTCATGATTTCTGTGTTCTTGAGTTCTGTGAAATATGAATCACGATTAAAATCAAAACGAATGTCTTGCTCAATATCTTTCCATTCTTCCTCACGCATGACACCCTTCAGAAGAAGTTGCGTTCGGAGAAGACTGATGAAGAGTTGAGCAAATGAAGATCGAAGTTTATCAATGAACTTACCAAACTTCAGTTCGTCTCTGGTGATTTCAGATGCACGACCGAGATTGAATCCTGTATCCGGTTCGAGACGAGTGATTGGAACATTCAATGAACGATAGAGTTTCTTCTTGAAGTAATCGACATCTTCCATCTCGCCTAGGTTTTGACCACCATCAAGCGTTTGGATTTCTGTACCACGACCACCTTCACGACGAGGCAACCAGAAGTCTTCTAACATGCTCATGTGTCTTCTGTCGTCTCGAATTTCTCCTGTGGTCGCATCATAAACGAGTTTGTTTCGATACTTGTTCATGATCTCTCGAAGATACTGTTCCGCCTTTGTCTTCGGTAATGAACCTACATCGATATAAAAGATACGGCGTTCTGGGGCTCGAGAGATGCGATAGATTACAACGGCATCCTCAATCATACGAAGTTGATTGAGTGGTTTGATTGCCTTGTGAAGATAACCGATTACTCTTTTGTTCTCGAAATCATACAGACCAGAAGGAACATAACAGACGGCATCTGTTGAAATCTTCAGTCCTTCTACACCTTGTGTGTTGATGATCTGAAGACCGGTTCCGTACTTGTCAATATATGCTTTGTCAAAGTAGATGAAGAAATCTTCTACCTTTGTTACCATACTAACTTGTGTCTGTGGGTCTTTTTCTTTGTAGACTTGTTTGATCTTTTTCATTTTGATCGGATCAACTGCTCGAAGTTCAAGAATTCCCTTTTTAGGATTCTTTGGATCAACGATCAGATGATAATAAAGTCTACCTTCGATATACCATCTTCTGAAAATATCATAACCCTTGTTGGAGAAGTTGAGAAGTTTCAGAACCGTAGTAAATTCTTCTTCAATCTTTTTCTTGATTCCATCCGAAACCTTTAACTGTTCCAGACGCAATTTGACCGCTGGGTAATCTACCTCATAGACAATAGATTCGTTGAGAATATCTTCAACTGCCATTTCAATTTCGGAGTGCATAGCCATGGATCGATACTTCATAATCAGATCATTATCTGATCGAATCGCTCCATCCATGTCTAGATACTGACCAAAGTATCCTCCACCTCCGACAATAGCAGACCCATCGTCCATGTCTGGTGGCACGAACGATGGGTTTACTAGCGTTCCGTCAACTTTCTTAACGGTGTCGTCTAAGACTTTCTTGTTACTTCTCCCGAAAGAGAATCCAAACAATTCAGGCATATCACTTCCTTCATTTTAAAATATATCAGGCTTCGTTGGTGCCTGCGTTGTTGCCATCAGTTCCAAGTGTTCCGACATTATGAATCCAGTATTGATATTGGAATGTAATTGAAAAATCTGAAACAGTATTTTCATTATCACTCGAAAGATCAATCGCTGTAATATCTCCAGGCCAAGCATCGACCAATTGCCAAGCTGTTCCGATCTCATTTCCTTGGTTATCTAATTGATAGACATCAATACCGCAGTAATATTGACTTGGATCTGCACTTGAAACATTTGAAACAAATCCCTTAAGACCATTTGACCATGTTTCGAATAGTGTTCTATACTGCATGTTTTGATCGTTATAGATTGTAACAGTCCAAGGATCAAAAGTACGATCGCCTGGAATCTTTAATCTTGCTCCACGGAAAGGAACTTCGATTGGTGTTAAAGAAGTGCCTGGAATCTGAGCAGCGCGGACCAGAAGAGATAACTTATCTTGATCTGGAATAGCGATCGCAGGTGGTTTATTGATAACAATTCGGAAAAGATTACTTCTTACACCAGTTCCTAGAGCTTGTTTGATTCTATCTACCTTTAATGAGGCCATTTGTTACTCCCGTTTCTAATTTATTTATAACAAACTACTGAATCAAGCACCAATTTCTTCGAAGTTTACTCCAGATGGAGTAGCAATAAAGCTGAGTGTGATGAAGTTGATTGATCTTGAAGGCTTGATGTAAATGTCAGCAACAAACTCATTTCTGTCGATAACAGTTGGAGTGTTGTTGCTTTCGTCACAAACAACCTTGAAGTCTTGAATACCTCGTCTAGCTTGAACATCTCTAAGGAATGGTTCAATCAGATTTCTAAATCCAGCTCTGGTGAACGCATCGTTGAACTCGAAGAGTGAGAATCTAGCAGCAGTAGCAATAGACTTCTGAACGATTGTAAACAGACGACGAACATTGATGCGGTCGAAGGCAGATGGTTTTGCCAACATTGTCTTATCTCCGAAGAGGACAATACCTTCGTTTTCAAAGTTTACAACTGGGTTGATTCCCTTCGAATATAACTTGTCTCTATCAGCCTTGCCTGGGCTGTATAGAAGTTTGACAATGTTTTTCAGATTTCCTCTGTTGAAACCAGCAGGCGAGAACCAAGGTTCAAAATCTTCATCAGAACGAACCATGATACCAGCAATATCGCCGTTCAGTGGAACAGTTCTGTATGTGTCTCTATATGGATCATAAACAACTTTCCATCCACTGTCCATGACTGCGTAAGAACTCTTTGGATTTATGCTGTTTCTGTGTGAAATAATAGCATCAGCTTGACCTGTTGTTATGTTAACATCATCTATTTCTGGTGACAATGTAACAATGCAATCTTTTCTCGACTCTGCGATGCTAACTAATTCATTTGCTAACTTAGAATCGGCAGGACCAGAAATCAAGAATGAAACATCGACAGATGAAGCTGGCCCGAATCGTTCACTGTATTGTTCAAATATAGCAGCACCAGTGGCACTTGAACCAACATCACCTTCAGCAGAACCGCCTGTGAAAGATTTTCCGTTTCTAAATTCAGCTTTGTCGTTGGTACTTGGATTAAAGAATGCTCCGAACGATCCACCTGATCCACCGTCACCCCCATAGAATACTTCGGAAATAGTTTCTTCAAATCCGGTCGCATCTGCTTCTTGAATTGCTCTTCCTGCAATAATCCAATTTGACTTGTTGTTGATTACTGCTCTATAGAAGTTGGTAGAACCATCTGGAAGTCTGGCATCAACTGCCTTTGAGACACCCTCATACACTTCGAGTGGTGTGAATCTTGTTCCCGTGATTTGACCAGAGCTATCATAGACGATGATGTGCATCTCGTCATTCATTGTATGACCTTCACCTACGGCATTTCTTGCGTATTGTGATGCGTCTGGAGTTCCACCAGCGATATATCCCGCCCATAACCCTGTACTACCTTCTGGTCCCCAACCAGCAAAATCACCTTGATCGGCACCGTTAGTTCCAGATGCAGCGGAATCCCAGATCGCAATACCGAGTGCATTTCCGATCTTGCCTGGGTATCTGGCCATAAATCCGCCGTAAGTATTAAATTCCTTACTGGCCCAAGGACCGCCGCCCGTAACCTGTGAAGTAAGATCAAACGGAATTGGGAATGCTCCAGTGACGCCTGCACTTGCACCAGCATTTTTTGAACCTGTTGTCTCTCCGCGAACCACTTGAAGATTGCTTCCATAACGAAGGAAACTTGAAGCGGTAAACCAGAATGTAGCATTGTTATCATTTGGAAGTCCAAAAACTTCTCGAAGTTCGTTTTCAGAAGAAATGGTAACTACTTCGTTTGCTGGGCCCCACTCAAAAAGACCAACAAATCCAGCAGGTGTGGTAGCAATTGTTGGGACGATTGTGGTGAGGTCGAGTTCTTTTACTTGAACGCCGGGACTTACTTGAAAGGCCATTATGCTCTCCTTATTGAATAACTCAATATATGTCTTGATATTTATAAATTATGGTTTTTCACTGCCACACAGTTCCGTCTTCATCCACATGATATTCATCGTCTAATCCATCATTTATAAAACCAAAGGGCATGATTTCTTCTTCGATCTTTTTCATCTCATCTTCATATAATTGTTTACGGAGGTCACGATCAAAAGATTCTTGAAAATATTTCTGAGTTGTCATCCAAGCGAATAGAACAAGACACATAACCAAGTCATCATTGTGGCCTGGATCTGCTTCATATGTATTTCGAACTGATATGAAATTGATTAATTCTTCCAGGATATTGTAGTCTTTTGTAATCAATTTGTCGGTTTCTATGAAACTCTTCAAAGTAGCACAACCAATCTTTTTCAGAGGTGCAGTTGTCTTTACACCATACGAAACCTGTTGACCGAACCCTTCACCGAGTACCTGCCCAGCTCTACCTTTCATAGAAGTTGAAAGCATGTTTTCATATTCGAGATCCTGCCGCAGAACATCTGCGACCTGCTGTCCGATGTCATTCAGTTCTACCAAAACTTGTGCTTCATTGTATTCTTTTGCGATTCGATAGATAACATCTGGAAAAAGAAGTGGAGGCATTGTATTGTTTCGAAAAGTTGCTACAACATTGTACGGCGACTCTGTTGCATCAATCACAACGAATGCGTGATAATCCTGACCAAGACCTCTCGATGTGTCAACTGTGATGAAGTATGATCGATCCTTCTTTGGAACTTCATAGATACACAATCCCTCGTCCGTTTTCTTCAGAGGAGTTTCGAATGTCATTGTTTTCAGTTTCTTATGATGAATTAGAGTGTTTACCGAACCAAGGAATTCACATTCGAACTCTGTACGAAACTGTTCTTCTGAAGAGTTAGCAATAGTCTGTCTTTTCCAATTCTCGTCTCTGCCTGGAACTTCAGACCAATGAACTTCGATTGGAACAAACAAATTTTTGCCTGGTTCTCCTTCTTTCTTGTTTGCACCAACCCAGAACTTATAGAATAAATTCATACCGCGTGGAGTAGAAACGATTAGAATCTTTGTATCTTTACCAGATGAGATCGTTGGGTATACGGAAGAGAAGAACTCATCTGCCACTTCATGTGGAACGTATGCAAATTCGTCTAGGAAGATCATGTTGAATGAACCACCACGAATCGCAGATGATGATGTCGCAGATGCAAGGATTCGAGAACCGTTCTCTAACTCAATAGAACCTTTATTCCATTCAACTACACCCTGTTGCAACCATTTTGGTAGATTCTCGTATGCCAACTGAAGACGACCTAGAAGTTCTCTGGCGGTCGCCAACTTGTTTGCGAGAATGGCAACATTCATGTTGTCATTGAACAACACATAGTGAAGAATGTAGGAAATCATAGTTGTAGACTTACCAGTCTGTCGAGGAAACTTACAGATCACGAATCGGTTCTTGTGCATAGTACGAACCGTTTCTTCCTGAAAATCCCACATCTTAAATTGTACAACGCCTTCGTCAAGAGAGACGATCTTCACATAGTTTTGAATAAAGTAAATTGGGTCTTGAGAACACTTGATGTATTCTTGAACCTCTTCCTTGGTAAACTCTTGTTCAACACCTGCGGCCTTGAGAAGAGGATTACCTAGATAATGTTCATTGTCCGTCCTCGGCATTCTTTGCCTCCATCATTTTCTTTTGTTCTTTTAGAAACATTTGCAGTTCCTTAGTCGAACCAACAAATAGGGACTGGTTAGTGGTATTGTGAACCGTAGTCTTTTCTTGTTTCACATCCTTCAGCTTCTTGTGTATGTCCAACAGATCCTTGTTGGCGTCCGCCACGGTCTTTATCATCTGTGCGGCGACTTCATAAGCCCTTGGACTCTCTGTTTCAGAAGCAACTTGCAAAATACCGTCAATTGCCTCGTTACCTCGGTCAATGACTTCTTTAAGATTACTTCGAATTTCTTCGAAGTCTCTATCTACTTTTTTACTTTCGTATGATTCTTTTCTCTCGGATACAATTTCACTTTCAATCACTACGGGTTCTATATCAAAAACCTCGTTCAAATTCTTTTCTACATTATCTTCCTTCATGTTGTAACTCCAGTAGTATTAATCACATCATCGCCACCGTTTGGATCGTCGAACTGATATTTGAACTCTGTGAATGTATAAGGTGGATCAGCATTTGGAGTTTCTTGAGAACCATCAATAAAGATACCAGTTCCTCCTGAGATTCCTACGTCTATACGAGATGTTGCTCCATAGTAAGTGTTTCCTGTAGATGATCGGAACTCAAACTCACCGGGATGTCCGGTGATTTGACCAGATGTAAATCCATCCAAATCAAAGAGAGTGGAAGAGGTACTGAGAATTGTCTTTTCTCTCTTGATAGGCCCATATAAATGCGTTTTAACATTGAATGTCAAAGTCCATATCAGTAATCGTCTCTGTTCAAAATCACCAAGATAATCGTAATCCAAGTTTACAGATTCTAGGATTATGGGTAGATCAATTTTAGTATTGATGTCAGATGTTCCACCCGCCCTTTGGAATGTTACATTAAATTCTGGAGTGAAATAGGGAACTATTTGTTCTACGATTTGCAGTCCATCTTCAAATGTTGTAGCATAAACACCAAGTTCAAATCCAAAATTATATGGAACTTCTGTGTATTGATATGAAAGATATCCTTGTTCTTCTTGAATATCTTTAATTCTTCTTCGGTGGATTGTGTTTCTTTTTCTTCCAGCATCATATGACATAGAAACCATATTAAACGACATACGAGGGAGTGTCATTTGAACATGTGGATTGGGGTTTGTGTCATCGTCTAATCGAGAATCTTCTTTTAATCTTTGTATAAATTTTTCTCTTGCTGCATATGCTAATGGTACTTGAATGGATAAACGATCGTCCCCGTTTCCATCTTTCTTTACAATGGTCAAATCATTAAAGAGTGTACCAAAAGCAACAACGGAGTTTCGAATTGTTTCGTGATAAAAATGATTACCGAACATCAGTAGTTACCCTCCGAGAACGGATCTCTCTCTGAGAAGTCAAGAATTGAACTACCTCCAGTTTCAATATCCGTGTTTTGACCAAATCCATCTTGAGGAACAACTGATCCAGAATCATTTGTGACGCCTGCAACGATCGATTCCAGTTTGTCGATTTCCGACCAACCTGTTTGCATTTGTTCATAAGAGTAACGGAATAGTTGACAAGAGAGTTTGTATGTGTAGAGTTTTCCTAATTGATAAAAAGGATTTTCATGTTCTACATATTTGACTTCAAAGATATAGTTGGAGAGTGGAAAGTAAATCAAATCACCTTCGCGTGGATGAGTGATATTTTCTATATGACTCAATCCTCGTTCAAAGATTTTCTTTGCAACTACAAGATCGACTGTATCTTGTATTTCAAAACCAAATTGTGTGATTTGATCGTTCGCACCAAATCCATCAATAGACTCAATATACATTTCCATTTCAACGCCATCAGAAAAGATAGAAGAATTATCTTCTCCGAAGACAGTATCTTCTCTTACTAGAGTACGGGGAAGATATACCATATCTTTACCATACATTTTTATGGCTTCGATGGTGAGGTCTTCGAATAGTCTGGATGACTGTGCTGGTTTGTGATTGAAAAATGGATTTGTGGCCATAGGATCATCCCGTCATGAAGTCGGGTGGTAATTCGTATTTAAGTGATAACTCTTCTTCAAGACGACTTTTCTCTTCGTTTGCCTCTGACAACATTTGTTGAGCATTGAACTGAACCCCGCCTGGGAGTTGCAGTCCTTCGAACTTGGAAAGATTTGTAGCCCATTGTTTCTTGATAACGACAGTTGCATATTCTTTGAGAAAGCGATCGTTATAAAACTCTCGGAAAACTTCTGGATTTACTGCGACATATGACTCAAAGACTAACCAATCACCGACATTTACTTCTTCGTCCCATTTCATGTCAAGATAAAGTCGATTGGTGACTCGATTGAATCTTACCTTTTTCTCAGGAGTGAGAATATCTTCCAACATCTCAAGATGTCTCATTGTCATGTCGTAGTTTTGAAGTGAAACGGGATTGCGAAGACCATAAAAATCATTCAGTGCAATTTGATACTTTACATTGAACAGATTTGCAGAAGTGTTCTGTCCGAACTGAAAACAACGAACAACACTTACTACTCGTTCGTCAACCAAATCCATATTCAGATATTGATTATCTATATCCTCTTGAGTGATTTGGTGCTTTAGATATTGTGGTTCGACACCATCAAAATGATACTCTGTGAAAAGTTCGATCGCATCGTCGATGCGATCTTCTACCTGAGCATCATCTACATTGATTTCTACAACTGGGTATCCGAGTCTACGAAAGCAGTAGTCTTTCAGATCCTGTCTGGAACTTACTCTTGCCATTTAGACCTCCGTTCTTTATTATGTATAAGAACGAAAGTAACTATGGCACTTCAATTGTCACACATGAACTTTTACCAGCAATCGAACCACAAGAAATGGCATCACCTTCACGATGAACAGGTCTACCATTGATTAATAATTTAGAAGAACCTGTTTGTGCGACACCAGCTGGATGTTGAATTTTTGGATCACCGTTGAATATATGTGTGCCGATATACGCATCACCAACTCTTGCAACAGGTTTACCCTCAATCAATACATTTGAGTTTGAGACAATTGGTGTTGCTGGATAATGATTGTGACCCAAAGCATCATTTAAGTCACCGTTTAACATTGGTTTTGGCATATCAAGGCCCTTGATATTCTGGATATTCGGTTCCACTTGTGCAACCAAATGTTGATGTATACTTGATCAAGTGATTTTTCTCTGTGCCTGGGAAATTCCCATACCATGCTACGTGAATTGATTCTTGTGCATTCACATATGTTGATATAGAAGCAGGTCCACCACCTTGACCTCCAAACTCGCCTGGATCTATATCGGAACCAGGCGGTAAACTTTCTAAGTTACCGCAGCTACTAAAGGAGCCATCAAAAGATCCCATTGTACCAGTATGTTCTTTATAACAATCAAAACAACCACTCGTAGCACCAACTGGACTACCATTTACAATACCAGATCCCTCGGCTCCTGTTTCTCCATTATAGAAACCAAAGAAGTAGGTATTTCCAGAATCATCGAATATCATAATCCAACCCTGATCTGGATTTGCAGTTGCACCTGCGGTTGTTAATCCAAACGGATTCATTGAACTGCCTGGGTAATGAGAATCACAAGAGTAACCGCCGTCTTGATTAAAACCTTGAAGGTTTCCTCTGTTAGCTCCTCTTGGATAGTATTTGAAGTCTCCAAATTCCGCGGGCTGATTAACATCTGGAACAAATACATATTCAACACCACCTAGTGTTTGAGTACAATCATATATTGTACCATCATCATTGTTGCAGTTCTCGAATATAATTAAAGGATCTCCATTTGGATAGACTAAGTTATTATCACCGTTAGTAGATCCACCAAACGATGGATTGGTCCAGTTAGTCATAACCTCTGTAGTTTGATCAAATTCCGACACATAAACTAAGTCTTGAGGTGCAGGGGATAGAGCTCCAGTTACGGGGAATCCAGGAGGAGCGCAGAATGTTGGGCATAATCCAGTTTCGCATGAAAGTTGAATCTTATATGTGATTAATCCATTTACACTGGAGTAATACGAATCAGTGTCGTTGGATCCAAATCCACCAAAGATAACTCTATGCCAGTCAAAAGGTCTTGGACCACCAGCAGTACCACCAAAACATTCATCACATTTGATATTGTCTGGAGTACCTTGGATTCCTTCATAAGTTCCACCCCATCCAACTAGACCGTCCCATTCGTATGTGCAGAAGTTAGCAGCATCAGCAGGATTCGTTCCAAGATCAATGTTTCTTAGAGAGTCTCTTTGAGTAGACGCACTCTTTATGGAAATACCAATTCTTGGAGCAGAGGCTTGTTCTGGAGTTTGTGGGCGAATTGTAATTGCTCCAGATTGGTCAACACTCTCATGTATTGGATGTAATCCAATGTGTCCCTTTAGGTAATTTCCTGAATCACCTGTTCCAAACCTTGCAACCCCTCCACCACTCAGACCTTGAGTAAACCATAGGTAAGGAGAGAGTCCGGTTGGAATAGTTTTCATTGATTGGCGAATGCTAGAAATACCAAGATATGCACTCGGAGTGAATGGTGATCCAACACCAGTTACTTCATTTTCTGGAGCTAACTCAAAACCATTCAAACCAAACAAACTCATATCACCAAAATTATTTGCTGCATTTGTATGCGTGAATAAGACTTGATCTCCACTTCTGCCTTTTTCATACGCTAATGTTGAACCTATGGTGTCAAGAGCACTTCCAACACTAAACCAAGCAGTAGGAATAAATTCTGACATGAGATAATACCAGCCTGGTTGTAATACAAAACCATTTCCTAATCCAAGAGGACCAGAAGCTTCTGGGTACAGAGAAATAGGACCAGTTCTGCCTGGTGTTACTTCTCGTACATAGTCACCGGTCCAAGCACATGTTGTAATTCCTGTTACATCAAAATCTTCATCTGTGACAGATACAGCAAAACCATTACCACACAAACCAACACCAGAATCCCTGAAGAAGTATGCACAAGTAGAACCTTCTACAAATCCATCAAACTGAACAACTTCACTCTGGGGTGTTCCAGTTGGGAATGAATTAGCAGGAATTACACCAAACCAAGCATACATACCTCTTCGATCAGTTCTTGCATCTGGAATATTGTTCTCATATCCAGCGATATAAGTCAAATACTTATCAATATAGCAATAGTTTCCAACATAGAATGGTTGTAACTTACATGTTGGGAAATATTTCATTCTATTCCAGTAATAACCGGGAGGTCCATCAAGAGTTTGCCCCAGACAATCTGAGTTGGCGTCTGTGTAGACATTCCCTTCGAATGGTAAGGTATTTTCGAGGAAATTTAATACCTTGATACCAGCAGTCAATCCGTCGTCATAACCGCTAGTGAATCCAGTCATAAGACCAGCGACAGGATATAAACCAGTTGCACCTGCCATCGCGATGCCTGGTCCTTGGTGTACCTGTGAGATATAATAGTTTGTTGACCATCTCGGGAACAACAATCTTCCGTCCTGAGAAAGTCCTCTACCAAAAATCAAACTACCAGTACCACCCTCATATCCACCTATTTTGCCTGGATGACTTCTAGCAACAGAAGAAACGTCTGCCCATTCGGTTTCATATGAAACATCAGAGGTTTTTACCAGAGCATAACCAGCAAAACCACCAGGCGGAACACCTTCTCCAGTCGGACCAGTTGTGCCTGGATCACCTGTGTCTCCGGTTTCTCCCCTTGCTCCTGTTTGACCTGTTGGACCTTGAACATAACCAGCAGTAACAGAAGCACCAGAATCTAGACCAAGAATTAAATACCCATCAATTACAGAAGCATCAACAAAACTCGTACCAGTAGATCCCATCACATAACCAGCATCAAGAGTCGTGCCATCGATAAGAGTGATGATAAGATTACCGTCATCAAGTGTAGCACCAGAGATTCCATCCCCTACTAAAGAATTTAGAAGGTCGATGATTTCATTGGTTTTGTTGTACCAACCATAAAATGTTTCAGTGATCTGTAAGTTGTCTAATGTTGAACCTGGCATCAGTTAATTCCTCTGGTCAATATCTGTAAAAGATTTTTTATTTCATTGAGTTCTTCACGAAGAAATCCTTGTTCTTCTTTTATTTTTTGCAACTCTTCTTGTTGTTTCTTTTTTTCCTGATAGGCTAGAAACGCATCTTTGTTGTTTGATAAAATGGCTTTAGAATTTGGATCTCTTTTCAAATCAGTTCTACCTTCGATATTTATGAAGTTTTTATGTGTCATGCTAACGCAATCACTCTCATATCTTTGACTAGTGGGACTACCGCAGTATTCACAGGAGCTCCGTCAGCATACAAACAAACTTTGATTGCAAATCGACCCATTGGTTCTGCTAAATCTTCGTCCAGTGTGTATTCGACTTGACGATATCCATCCAAGTTTTCTGTATAATTTGGAGTCAGTTTTAGGTATTCGGCATTTTCGAATGGAGTGTCATCTCCTTCTGCTTGTTGTTTCACGAATACTTGTATATCAGAACCAGTTGGTTTATATTGATTCAGAATAACTTTGACATTCGAAGAACCAAAACCAGATTCGAGGTTTACTTGTCGAGTGATATATCTTGCTCTTGGCACGGACCCACTTAATATCGGAGGAGCCTTCGCGTCAAGTTCTCCGTTATATCCTTGACCACCTCTAGATGTGTCCTTATTTCCTTCGATTCTATTTTCTACACACACCAAAGAAGCTCTATTCAAATCAAAGACGGGAGAAACATCAGAACTTTCTCCGATTATATAAGCATTTAGAATCAAGGTGTTGTTGGTATCCGCATTTGCAAGATTTACCTTCTTAGATTCACGAAGAGAAACTGTTTCGTTCACTGTTACAGGATATTCCGTACTGGAAGCAGAAACATTGAGTGCGCTGTTTGGAGTAAATCGCATTTTGAGTTCGTAGCGTGAACTTGGCCAGTTGATTACTCCTGCATTCAGATTGAACGAGTCTATCTTTACTGATCCTGTGTAGTTATCAGAACCCTTTCTTTCCTTGAGGGTCAGAGTATTGAGTCCAGAAGAATCGAACACACATTTCTCGATCTTGAACATGAGATCGGCGTTCTTGTCAGCCGCCCATGTTCCAGCGTTTTGTGATCGATAAAGAACACCTGTGTTTGGTTGTTCCGTTACTGGAATTTCTGTACCGATTTGGTTCTCACCCATGATTGAAATGTATGTTTCGTATTCATCACTGTTTGAGAGAAGAACAATAGAGTGTTCTCCTGGCAGAAGATGAACAGGTGAAGAGAAAGTGAATGTTGTTGCACTTCCAATATCAGCAACATCAGGTGTTTCACTTACATTAACTTCCGAAGCCTTTTTCACGGCTTCTGCGAAAGGATACACTGTATTGCTGTTTGGATATCCATTGATCGTAGGACGAAGTTGGAGAGTGACAGGAAGGGTTGATGACTTCTTCTTGAAGTAAACTGATACGCTCCTGACATACACACCTTCAGGGTAAAGAGATTCCATGATCTTGAATGTTTGAGCAAGAGGATCTCTTGCAATTCTTGACCCTTCAGTTGTTAGAATTCTATCTTCATTTACGCCGTTTCTTACGATATGAGGCAAACGAGTTGCGATTGAGGTCAAATCGTCAGAGTCTACGATTCCTTGTGCAGAGTAAATAGTTTCTGCGGCTGTCTTTGTAGAAGATACTGCATTTGAAGGACTATCGGTTAGTCTCAGTAATTTCTTTCCTGTTCGGAATTGACCAGCGGGAATTGTAAACTTAAGTTGAACAGACTTATTGATATCACCATTTGAATCTGTGATTAGTGGTTCGTCAATCAGTCTTACAGTCTGAGAAGACTTGACAAAGGTACAATGTTCACTTACATCAACACCATCAAAGAAAACATAAACCCTTGTGTTGGGTCGCATGTTTGTAGCTGTCACGTTTACCGTTCTTGAACGAACGAATGGAATGATACTCGTATCAACTATTCTGTTTCCGACTTTGTTTAGAACTCTGTCAGGAACTGCTTTGTTTGTAATTCCGTTTCGATCTTTCTGAACAGTTGTTTTTGTTACTCTCTTGGATTTGTCCTTGCTTGGCAGTTTTGCCTTATCGATTCTTGATTCGACACCAGACCAAGACGACTGCCAATCGTTCCACTTAGTTCCGAATGCTTTGGATCCTAAGTTCTCCCAAGCATCGTTTTCGCCTTCGACGTTGATTAGAACATCTGGATTTTGGTTCAGATCGTACCAGTTATCGAGAGGTGGATCGAGAACAACTTGACCCAACCAGTTCAGTGCTCCGAATGTATTCAAGTTTGCAGTATTGGTTGCAAGTGGTTGAGTGATCAGAGTTTCGGTTGTAAACGGCAACATGACTAGATTGTCTGTTGTCTTATGCAAACTGTTGAGGGTGAGAACATCAAAGTCAACATTTCTTGAGGAGAATGGTGGGTGCAATTCTTGATTCTCAAAATCGATCGAGATATTGTAATCTGGATTTTGAACATCACCAATATCGTGACCAGTGAATTGATCTACAATAATTCCATTCTTGAATCTATCGTTACCATTCGCATCTTTCACAAACAAGGCTTCTGTTTCTCGTTCGAGAGATGAAAGGGTACTGAAGTATTCAATCTCTTCGATTCTCTTCTCCAACTTACCAATATCCCTCATTGTGAATCGTTTGTTCTCTATGAACTTGGAAACGACATCCTTTGGATTATATGTGTAAGCAGGAATATAGAATTTGTAGAGTTCCATCGCATCAACTACATCGTCTGGTGATTTCGGATCAAGAGCCGGAACACCCTTAATGATCTTAAAGTTTTTATCTCTTGTAACCACCAACCGGTCAATTCGAGGCAGGTAGTATGAGTATGATATATTGAATGCTTGACCACTTGCTGGTAGGAAAACATCGGTGAAGTTTGTACCGTTAAACGATGGCCTGAAGTCTACTACCTTATTCAGACGAGTAACTTCTCCTGAATTTGGAGAAACATAAACTGGAATATCATCGAATGTGAATTTCAACTCGTCAGATTGTTGAGGAGTTTCGTTAATATACGATTCGGCAACGAAAGGACCAACTCCACTGTGTTCAAAGTAACGATATGTCACTTCTACTGGTGTTACAAAATTAGCATTTCCAAATGATACATCTGTTGTTGAACCAAAATCAGAAAGACCATTGTTGATTAGATATAGTCTACCTCTTGTGTACAGATTATCTCTCTGGCCATTGTCAAGAGTGAATTTGTCGTAAACATCTGCGGTAAGTCCCACACCATTATCATAAGCATCGATGAAACTATAGATATCATTATTTGACAACTCGAAGTATTTTTGTCCATCCTTGGTTGTTTTAATATCACCAGAAGCAAATGTTTCTGTGAATTCTTTCAGTTTCTTGAATCGAATTGGACTTGATTGAATATTTTCGCCTGGGTTAACATCCAGAGAAGCAATCAAGGAGAATCGAGTTGTTGTTGGGAATGTTCCAGTACCACCGCCTTGATTTTTGGTGATGGTAAGTTTTCCAAAATCACCAAAATCTGTATTGTTGGTTCGAAGAGTGAACGCATCAGAAAGAAGATCCATGATCTTTCCGTCGTTGTCTATCATGATGTAATTGTTCAGGTCAACACCGTCAACCACACCACCAGAACTTCCTCCGCCCACAAATCTAAGAAGAGAATTTCCACTCGAAATCGACGTTTCTGTATTTACACCAAAGTCTATTGTAAATTCTTTAATCGCTCTGTAGTCCATAGAATTTATAGACTTCACAACATCACCGACAGGAACCTCAAACATTAATGAAGTTTTATCTGGGTTATAAACTCTACCAAGATAATTTGGATGTATATCGAAAAGTTTGCCGCCAAATGTGTTGTCGGGACCAACTGCATCAGAATTCTTAGCGTATCCATAGTAGACACTCTTTGTTTCACTCAAGAAGAAACTCTTATTTTCTCTCTTGTTGAACATATTTACATCAAAGAAAGATACTATGTGTGCATCGTTTGACAGTTCACGGATCTGTCTAATTCTTGCGTTACCTATTGTTACTGGCACGTTTTTGTAGTATTGGTCTGAAGAATTTCCACCTGTTCCCAGATGACCACTAAAGAATGATTTACTTAATCCATACGCACTTGTGTTTGTTGTAATCCTACCAGTAGGACTCTTAACATAAACCCCGTTTGAAACAGTACCTTCCAATATTCCAGAGGCATTAAATCCAACTTCAAATGTTGGACCCGGATTGGTCTTTATAAGAAGAACAGTGTCTTGAGTGTCACCAGAATTTCCTAAATCCCTAGCAGAAAAGGATTCAACCACACCAGTTGCATACCCAGTTGGAGTTCCACCCGGTACAGCTTGAACAACAGATTCGCCGACGGTATAGTAACGGCCTGGGACAAAATTACTCTTGGACTGTAACAACTGAGAAGCGGTTTCGCCTTCGATATAACTTCCAAACCCTACAAAGTTTTTCGTTGTTACATTATATGTGTCCTTGAGATCGACTATCGCTGAAAAGTCTGAAAGAACGGTAGAGTTCGAAGCAATTCCATTTGCACCATAAGCAACAAACTTATTGTCGCATGTGTGATCGTATAGACCAAAGATGTAACCTAAATCTCTTTGGAATCCTTGGAATCCATCACACAGTGATGTGATTAATTTGTTCTGACTTGGATCCCAACTTACAACCACGCCCTTGTTGATTATATCCGCGTTATTGATATAATCATCATAAGACAAAACTGTGTCAACCCAGTCATTATATGTGAACTGAAGAACATATTGTCCATGCTTGTAATTGTCAGAAACATATCCGTCTTCTACAATTCCTTCTACCGTCTTCCCAGATATTGCAGGTGAACCCGGATTAAAATCTGAATTGGGAATACCATCGATCACATCATCTTGCATCAGATTCAAATAACCGTTTTGTAAAATTCCGTTATCGTCCGCATCGAAAATAATTTCTTGAACGTCAAGAGTTTGATCTGTTCCATCAATTGCTCCATACGTCAATACATAATCGATTGTTTCCCCACCGTTTTCTGGAATTTCAGTTGAAACACTGTCAATAAACCCAACAAATTTATTAGGGCATGATGTTTTGAATGATGTCGGAATGATTCCGGGATATGAAGACGAATTAAACCCGCATGTTGGTAAGAATGGAACATCTCCAGATACGAGCTCAATGTAAACTACAGGTCCAGAAGAAGTCAATACCCATGCGAGAACTTCACCGATTGCTTCTTGGAGATCATTTGGATTTGTATACAAACCTCCAGCTATTTCAAATCCACCAGCTGAGGCATCGTTCGTAACACCATATTGGAATTGTCTGACGACTTCACCAACAGCAAAGTTTAATGTTTCGTTGTATGGTACACTATCGTTTTGATATCCATCCCCCACTCGAATCGCATAAACGCTTTTGTTCACGATGCTTCGAATACTAGATCCGTAAGCATTTGGGGTACAATTCTGAGTGGTTCCAGAGATACCAGCCCATCCCTGTTGAATAACATTTCCGGCCTTGGAAAATCCGCCAGGACCAGCAGACTGAATTATCAATGAACTATTTCTTCTATTCGCAACAGTTCCTGCTGGAATCCATCTTCTTGCAATACCAGCTGATCTAAGATATGCACTTGGACCAACACCTTCACCCACGCTTTGATCTATGTTTCCTAAGAAAATCTGTCGAAGGGCAGCACAGGTAGCTCCTTGTTCTGCGACCTCACCCATAAAATCACCATAAATCTGGTTATAACCAGCATCAGCAGCATGATCTAGTCCCCTAAAGGTTGAATACCTAGCGGTACTTCTATAACCTTCACTAAAAACTATTTTCTGCAAATACCTGTCGAGTTTTTCATTTGGAGCAAAATCAACACCTTGACCAATCGTAGAATATCCGCCATCAGTGGCTACTGTTGGTAAGTAATATGCTCCAGAGTTTTGACCAACTACCAGAGAATCGGATGAGGATGCAAGAGTTGCTGAAGAAAAATTACTAAGAACCAAAGCGCTATCGTAGTTTGCATTGTGTTCGGTGGCAAAAAGAGGAGCCCAGTAATTGATCTTTGCTCTAGCAGATTCATTTGCTCTATATGGAATATTGATTTGAACATAATCTGATTTCAAATCAACCTGCGGGAAATTGTTGTAACTAAATGGACCAGCAGCTCCGAGAATTGTTGTTGTATTGTCAAACGGATAGTTGTCAAATCTGTTTCCTGAATATTTGATAGCTTCATCGTTTGCAGGGAGGTAATCGGTTTCTGCAATCATCGCATTACCAACAATAGCATTTAGATCGATTCCTTGGAGAGAATCATCTGTTCTTGCTCTATCTGTTTCGATGTTGGTTGGGGATTGTGTTTCGAACTCGTAACCGAAAACATATGCTTTGCCTGGGTTAATGGAAACCGCTAGTTTATCAGCCGTTCCTCCTTGCTCTGTAGAATATACACCAGTCGCATCTGGAAGGAATTGTACCTTGGTCATCACACCACCCGCTGCAGGAGAAACTCCAGTTTCAACTATGGTGTCTTGTTCATCGAACCGACCAGTTTGCATGTCAACAATGAGTCGTTGGGCTGTTGCACCGACATAGTTTGTTCGATCAAGAACATCAAGAACTTCTGCGGTAGAACCAGAACCAAAGATAATGTCACCCTGAGAGAATATTTCACTTATCGATGTAAGTGTAACATCAACTTGATATTTGTCAGTTCTAAGATGATTCAATACACTTGCATTAAAAGGTCTTACCGTATAATTTCCAGACTCATCATATGTTCGTCTTGCAAGAGTATCTTCTAAACCTGAAAGTTCTGTTCTGTTGTATCGTCTGGTAACAATTCCATTTTCGACTCGAAGGACATCGACAAAATCTTCATCAATAAATTCACTTGGGGTGTTTGTTGTTATGTTCAATACTTTGGAAGTGAACACTGGATCAACTTGATACCGATCCGCACCAGGCGCCGAATAGTTATAAGATCCGCGAGATGGGTCTGTTAGTGTAGCATCATCGAACGCATCAATAACTTGTTTGTTAATCTGAAGACCAACTCTGTTGGTTGGGTACTGGTATAATCGAACGCCATCGGGAGCTCCAGACTCGAACCCAATTTCTAACGCTGATGGTTTTTCAATTTCATTTTCTTCAGAAAGTCTGTATGGGATTGCAGTCTGTGGATTTATATAAACGAAGAATCCATCAACATAAAATATACCAGAGTCAATAGAGCATGCCAGTGCATCGCCTGTCGCAGCAATCAGATCATTTTCATTTTCTTTCACATTGAATGATATATCTTGATTTTCACTGTATACTTCATCGTTGATCGTGAAGAAATCTCCAGCTGTACCACCACCACTTAGATACTGCAAAAATAATACTGGGAATGTATCTGATCCAGATGATAAACCAGTTTCCGCCTTGATTACCTTTGCACGAAGATTTGCCTTGTCTCCGGTTCCAGTTACAACATCACCAACGATTGCAGAAACATTCGCATCAGATAGACTTTGAGCTCTGACGAAAGATATGCTTTTTTCTGTAAGACCAGATCCGTAAACAGGAGTTCCATTTTTAAATACAAAGTTTCCAAATCTTTCGATTTGTGTTTGTAAGACCGTTTGGAGTTGAGTAAGTTCTCTAGCTTGAACAGCAAATCCAGGCTTGAACAAAATTTTCAGATAATTTTTAGTACCATCGAAATCGTCGTAGTATGGATCACCTGATGTCAGGTCTGGATCGTATGAAGGCATATTTATCTCGCTCCTTAGAAGTCAATGACGAGTTTGATTTCTTCGTCTTGATCTGAGTTTCTTTGTACAGGTCTTACATTCTCTATGTATAACACTTGTCCGGTGTATGGTAAAAATTCGGGTTCTAAACCTGAAATGTATGAGGATGTAAATCCAGAAAGATTTAAAACATCCCCTCCTGTTAATGACCCAGAAACTGAAGTCACATAAAAATCTACCGTACTTCCATCAACACCAGAGGTAACTCCATCAGTATAATTCATACTCACGATTGTAGAGTTGAAAACACCATTTTCCTTCTTCAATGGTTGATCCAATAAACTTGGAGTTAACTGGAATGTTGGATCTGAAAAGAACGATGTAATCTTTTTGGTGAGACGATGTGATTCATCAACTGTGACTGGTTCTTTGGTTATCTTAGTGATAACTGAAACCGGTGTATTTGATATGCTATAGTTTCCATTTGAGGAGACACTAAAACCAAAAACTGGTTCACCGTCCAACTGGGTTCCTAGTGCTACTCTTGGAGGAATAAAATCTCCAACAACATTTCGAAGAGTTAAAGTTCCTCGTTCCCCGTCAGATTCTGATCTCCATGATACTACCTTTCCTGTAGAACCAGAATCAAGACCATATACCAGAGATCCTTCTGGGTAAGATTGATTCACAAAAGATTTGTTGGTTACGACCGAATCAATAAATCCACCAAAAGGTCCAGCACTTCCTCCTGTATAGGCGGTTCCTGTTGTTTCGCCATAAAAGATTCTACCAGATGTTGTTGAAATCTCTTCAGGTGTACAACTTCTAAATTTTCCATTATCAACCGATAGTGTGAGTTGTCCAGCGACTCCTCCTATCCATTTCAAAACTGTTCCCCGTGCTTGATTAAGGCTATATTCTCCCTGATGGACTTTTTGACCTATAGTGAAGGCACTTTGTGAGTGTTGTAATGTGCTAGCCATATCAATCAAAACGGTATTCAGATCATTTCTCACATTCAATATTGTATAGTCTGGTGTCTTTGAACCCGCAACAGAACCTTCGACCACATCTGAAGTCCATCCTGAATTGTGAGGGTTTTTTATAATAGAGAATTGTCTAAAATCATTTTGAACATCAAAAGCTCCTGATTCTGAACCTTTGAGAAGAACTCGAATCATTACTTTATTTGCACCCAATTCTTCCACCGCATTTGATCCATGACCACCTAGCGGAGAAGCAAATGCGTCAGCATTGAACCCTGCACCGGAATTTAATCCCGAAGGTGTAGGGGACACCAAAACAAAAGGTTGATACACATCGGATCCGGGATCTAGTGTTCTGACTCTAGTTATCTTTTTAGATTCTAACACAGTTAATTCGTTGTCTCGTATTAAACTAGTATCAGTAGAACCAACAACATCATCAAACACAGGAGCCACGATTACATTCGTTTCTTGAGTTGAACCTGTTCCGTTTGTAATGAAAACATAAGGAACTATATTATAATACCCTTGAGTTGTTTCTGGATCAGATTCGAATCGAGACGTGTAAACAAAATCACCACTGTTTCCAATTATTTTCTTATAGTAACCAATGACACTATAATCGAAGCTTGGAACACCCGTCGATGTACCCATGTCATAATCTGTGATTGCCCAACCACGATAATAGTCTTTAGAAAAAGAATTCATTCCAGCAGCTGAGAACCTAGCGACATCATATGTCACTCCCTCGGAATTTACATAATACTCTTGATCATTTTCTATGTTTGTTATTTTGTGTTTTACGAAGAAATCTTCGACAGTCTTTCCACCTTTTAATATTCTAGCATCTTGCCAGTAACTTCCTGTCTGATTTACCCTCACATTAAATATAGCACCACCTCTTGCATTTTCTTGAACTTCTCTTTGCAAGTATTCAATGGTTCCGATTTTAGTGGTAGATCCAGCAAGAGAAACTGGGATAAATCCATCGGTTACAAAATCAAAATCACTTTCTGATAATTGATACATGAATTGCCACACATATCCGTCTGCGCCTGGTGTTTGTATGTCAGCGTATGTGTGTGTTGGTTCTACTGTGGACTGAGAACCACCATTATTATCTAAACACTTGTACACTTTGTATTGTGAGTTCATTACATAAAATGGTTGATTATCGTATGTGACGGATCTAAAAATTTCCTGAATATCAGAAAACTGCGAATACACAGCACCAGATTCCCAGTCATGTCTGTCTATTACAAGACGAACATTCTCTGAATTTATTTTCTTGGCAGCAATACAGTTTTTCCACAAGTCAACTTGTTCAGAAACCGAATCTACAACGGCAGGAGGAATATCATCATTGACCCATGCTTGAGGTCTTGAAATCATCATATAGTAAGAATCATTCTTTGATGAAAAATCATTAAGAAATGATTGAGCTGCTGATACATTAAACGAAAACTGTAGATTGGTCATTTATTTTATCCTCTTGGTATTTATATTTTTTAACTCGGTAACAATCCACCATAAGTATATTCACCATAAACGGTACTACTTATGTTTTGATTCTCATTTACCCGACTCGTTACAGATCCATAAGCTATAAAAGATTCACCGAGAGTCACTCCATATAATGTATCGAAATCGGACATATCTATTTCTAAATTGAATGTTTCTTCAGTGACTGTTGATGCAGTTGCTCCACTCGAAAAAGAATAAAAAATACTTATTTGTGGAGGAATAGATAAATCAAAATCAGTACCACCCGAAACAGTACCAGAAAACACTTTAGTTAATGGATCATAACCATAGGTGTATACAAGTGGATCCAAAGCCACAATATCAATTATAGAGGAAACAGAATCCATTCCCCAAGGGTTTGTAACTTCCCAAACCAATGATCCAGTTTCACCTGCATATGGAATAAAAACATCTGTGTTTTGAAGATTTGAACCATCTCCTAGAACATTTCCATCGTTCATGATATATGATACTTGAGATGAACTTGGTTGATTTGCAGAATACATATTATTTTGAAGTGGAGAGAATACAGTTGAATTTCCTTCAGGGTTTATATAAAGAGTAAGTCCTGAACCAAAAAAAGTTCCAATTTCCAGTTCAGGCGATATATTTGGATTAAACGAAGGAGCATCTCCGAACTTTTTCTTCATTGTTATTATATTTGATAGTTTAGACGAAGATCCAAATTCATTATCAGCAAATAATTTAGATTGTAGTTTAAAATCATAAAAAGTACTATTGTTTTGTTGATTTATTGATGGAGTATAATCTTGTAGTTGTTCCATTACATAATATTTTTTAGTAGAAGGTGCAATCTCCTCATAATCAGTTGTTTCGGACACTAGATTCAACGTAGACATGATATTTGAAGGGGGTCCAGATCCTACCGCCGAAGTCATAAACCATCCATCATCTGTTTTAATATACTTCTGAGTACCAGAGTCACCAGACCAAACAATTCTTTGTCCACCACCAAAAAGTCCGCCAGCTCCATTATTTCCGATTCCTGGCATAAATAATCCAAGACCAAGATGGTATAATTGATTTGCCATAATTGCACTACTGCTAAATCCAAACATTTTTTTCACAGCAGGAATACCATCTAGTTCTGGATCTGATGTTAAACGAAACATTCTAAAATCACCAAAAGAAAAAGTTAAATTTACTGGATTTTGAATAAAAGCTGTTTGCGATGCTACGTCATTTGCAGGTTGCCAATTTTCTATATCATATGTTATTGCTGTTCCGTCAGATTTAAAAAATACAGCTTTACCAGTGGGAAGACCAACACTTGACATACAATGACCACAGACACCAACTAATCTGTTTCCAAAATGAATATAACGAGGATGTGAACCATTAGTATATTCTAAAGGAGAAGAACCGGGTTGACCAATAGAAATTCCACCTACTCTTTTTTGATTTGGTTTTCGAAATCCAATGTCACTGTATCCCACTGATCTATATGGACAAAAATCTTGTCCATACTTATCAATCCAAAAATTTTCCAGATTAACACCTGTTACTTTTTGTCTATTAGCTGAACTTGATTCGTTCCATGTTTTATCATAAGTATAAATTTCATTATACTTTTCTCCCTGTTGGTCATCGTAGTTGTAATCATAGAAATACATTATTGATTCCTCATTCTGGTGGAAGGATATGCCACTCATTTCTCAGTGTATATGAAGTAGGACTCTCAATATCATATGTAAGACTGAATGGTTCTTCTACGAATTCGCCCGTTAGATCATACGAAATGATATTAGGAGAAGTCATTGGTTGAGTAAAAAAAAAATCATTTGATGTTTGTGTCGAATCGCATTCAAAATCACGAATAGGAGGTGAAGTTAACTTAGCAGAGCTCTTTATAAAATCACCAATCGTAATATCGCCCCAACCGGTTCCTTCTGATACATTTTTATGCCATGTATTTGGATGAGGGTGAACAATCCAAAAATCATTATTATCTGAAGGCCATCCAGGCAAAGTTGATCCAGTATATTCAAGTGAATATGATTCAACAAGATTTGTTACAAATCCACCATAATTATATGGTTCAGTTTGCACCGATAAGATATGACCACCAGAATGTCCGGGCAATCCTACTACACTTTCGACGATTCCCCCGTTGTAAAAATTTTCAGTCGATAGAAGAGCTATTACATACCCTCCAGAGTTTCCATCTGAAGAACCACCTGCTGTGTATGGGATTCCCGTGGTTTCACCAAAAACTATACACCCAGTAGTGACATCAGTTGGAACTTCACCTTCAGTTCCGGTTCTAAAGGAACCATTATCTACCCTAAGAGTCAGAGCAGCCGAAGCCGAAATCCATCCTATAACTGTTCCTCTTGCTTGATCGTCTCCAAACTCGCCTTGATGGACCTTTTCTCCCACGGTAAAGGCAGAAGGAGAGTGATTCGTTAATCCATTCCAGAACGCAATTATTGCTCTGTCGTTTCCCCCGTCCGTGTATGTTGAACCATCGGCTCCTAAAATTATCTTTTCTTCATGGTTTGTGGTAAATTCGGATAAAGGATCAGTTGAAGTTGTTGTTGTTTGGAAATCACCAGTAACTACTTCGAGTGTAAGTTGCCCGTAAGTACCACCAGTCCACCCTATAACTACTCCCTGAGCATCTCCTTGAGAAACTGTAGCACCAATCGTGAAAGCATCATCAGCGTGTGTATTTCCGCCTGTTCTGAAAGTTATAAGAGATTCAAGGACGCCACCGCCTGTGTATGCCGTTCCTCCATTTGTCACGAAAGAAATTCTATTTGTGTAGTTTGAGTTATCAGGATCGGTATCACCACTGAATTCTGCTGGAATTCCGTTTGGTGATCTTGTGAGTTGAATAGTAAGTGTTCCGTAAGTACCACCGCTCCAACCAAGAACGGTTCCTCTTGGCGGTCCATCACTGGAAGAGTTGTATTCATAAACAACATCTCCAGGCGAAAACGCATTCTCATTATGAATAGAAGCGGTATCACCTGTCCAGAATTGAATGATGCTTTTTAGGTTTCCGCCGCCTGTATATGCTTCTCCCTGAGTGAGTCCATATGCAATACACCCGAGAGTATTTCCTGTTGGTATTTGATCTGGGTCTACTCCAGTTACAAATTCACCATTAAGGACTTCAACCGTAAGAGTGCCAGGAGTGCTCGCAAGAGGATTTCCTCTCCACTTCAGAACTCTACCTCTTGCCTGATTTGGACCATCTTCTCCTTGATGTACAAATTCTCCAACAGAAAAAGCATTATTTTGATGATTATAAAAACCAGTATTATCATTTTGTTCTTGATAGAAATTTATAATCGCTTTGTTGATTCTCTTTCGTGCAAAGAATTCTAAAGTGGCTCCTTGACCACCGAATCTATTAAAGTTTTGGACATTCCACCCAGAAGAAATACCATCACCGAGTAATGACCTCGCACTTTCTTCGTCTGCAATCGTATACCCAGTTGTTCCATCATATCCAAAAGGAAAATAATCAAAATAGAAAGGAGGATCTTGATTAGAACCTTGCAATCCTTCTGTCGAAACACCTCGAAGGTCAAAGTCTGAAGGAAGAATACCAAACGCTCCAACTTCAGTTGTAGCACCATCTTCGAGTGTTGCAATACTATACGGGAAATAATTAGCAAAGAATGGTTCTTGAACACAGAACAATCCAAAACCAGCAGCATCCAATGGTATTTGGTGGTTTCTATAAACAAAATAATCACCAAGTAACAATTTTCCTGCGGGGTGAACAAGATCCCGTAGGGTATTCTTATATTCATTTAGGTTGGCTTCTGTTCGAACAACATAAGAATGTTTTTGATATCTAAAGTTATCTTGTAGTTTCTCGGTGGATGAAAGCTGTCCGTCATTATTTTGATAAACGCCTGGTTTTTTGACAAGGGGTGAAGTATAAATTTCGAAACCACTCGCACCAGTTCCTGTCTGACTAGTCACATCGAAAGTATAATGAAGCAAAAGGTTGTTAATTGGAAAGTAAAACAGACCCGGATCATCAATTCGAATCGATCGAATACCTCCGTTTTTGTCTAAAGACTGAACAGAAGCCTTCGCAGATACACCAGAATAACCAGAGGTTGTTGAAATTACTATCGTATCGTCGAGAGAATAATTAGAACCCTTGGAAGAAACCGTGATTTTATCCACCATACTAATCAAAGAAATGTTTATATTCTCACCCTGATTAGTTTTTGCTCTCATCGTGCCTGGATAAACAACATTACCAATTATTTCTATCAAATCAAATTCTATTATCTGTTTGCCATTCCTACTGAATTGCTTTAGGTCTTTGATTCTAGCAGACCCAGTTGAATTACCATTTGAATCATAAAAAGATATTCTAAGATTTCTGAGAGTAGAATTTCTGGCAGGGTTTGTGTCTAGACATCGAATAATATTCGGTTGATCCCATCTACCTCCAGATGCAACAAAGATATCCTCGGATGGAACATATATTTCAGAGTAAACATCAAAAAGCAATCTAACCAAAAACTTTATAGAATCTTTTGTTCCTTTTGCTTGATAAAAATCACGAATCTTTTTCAGTGTGATCCGTACATCAAGTTCATCACCTTTACTTGATTTATTTTTTTCTGGGAACTTTGGAAAGATATAAGATTTAAAATAATCAACAAAATCATTTACAGTAGTATCTAAATCTACCAAACCATTCAAACTTAATGGTGCAAAATAAGCATTATCCTGTGATTCTAACCACTTGTAATATTCTTCGACAAATGTAACAAACTTTGGATATTGCTCAACAACAAAATCCGGCAGATTTTCTGGAACTGATGTTGAGATTTTATTTCGATTATAGTTAGTCATTTAAACCTCAAGCTGGTATGTCGTCTGATAATTTTATAGTAATGTTCACTGAAGTTGGATCGTTTTCGTCGATCGAGAGTATTTGATTTCTTACAACTTCTATGTCGTTAGTTTTAGATGAAGCATATATTCTTATGTAAGAATCATTTGGAATACTTTCTACTTTCAGTTGTTTGATAACAACTGTTCCTTTATCATAATTAATCGTGCCAATATTTGATTGACTTACAACTTGGTTTCCTCGACCATCAATATAGTACAACTGTACGATTCCCGATCCATTATCTTTGAGATAGGATCGAACACCATTTGCAACAAACACATTACTTTCTATACTCGAACCAGATGATTTCTTTTGAATGCCGCCTGGGAAAACTACGTCATAGTCCTTTTTAATATTCAAGAAAGAAGATGGGTCTATTCGTTTTTCCATTCCGGTTGAAAGATTCACCGACACGATTGAAGGTTCTGATTCTATTGTGTCTCGAATAACTGTAGACCCTCTAAAACTTGAACCAAAATCCTCAAGTGCATTGTCTGTGTATTCTTGTATCAGATTTCTGATAATAGATTTGACCGCATCGGATGAAAGAGAAGTATATTCGTCATTGTATAAGACATCAAGATTCAGTCGAACATATGTGTAATCAACAGGAATAAACTCTGGAATGATTCCAACTATGTTTTTCTTCTTTATGATATTACGAATAATTCCTTCTTTTTCCTGAATAGACAACGGTACTGAAGTTTTTGTATTTGCTACAACAAAAACCTTTCCATACTGAGGTGGAACTGCGTCTTCCCCACCATAAACAAGCAGAGATTTTATTTGAGGAAACTGTCTAAGAATTTCTGTTCTATAATCCTGTGGAGTAACAAGCCTGTTTTGTGATTGAAAATAAAGTGGTCCTACTTTCTTCGCAAATGCAGAAGTTTCTTTCTTTGCTCCACCTGTGGCTTTTTCCTGAACAACAACTTCATATCCAACACCTTCAGATGATAATGAAAATGTTCTATTCCCTGATCGGTCATTTTTTCCGATTTCGTTTGCTTCATCGCCCTTCGAAACCAAATATTCAATCGAAATGACATCACCCACATTTGGTCTTTTTCCAAATACATCATCACCAAACTCTATCTCATAATATCCATCAAAACTTCGTTGGATGAAGTATACTTTACTTTCTCCGTCGAGTGTCAACTGCGAATCTGATCTTTTCCATTCGTTTGAGATTGAATTATTATCTTCTTCAGAATCTTTGATATAAACTCTAAGATAACGATTGTCACTAAACGCATTAGGAATTTTATATCTTCTAGAAACCAAGTTATCAAAAATATAATCAGTGGAGAAGAATGTTCCTTGCACTATCTCTACATCTTTTGCCACCCATTCGGTTGCATTTCCATTTGCATCGAACGAACAGGGAACAAATTGAGCTGACTTTGGATTTGTAAAATTGTAAGTAGTAGAATCAACAGTCGTGGTGAATATTTTTTTCTCTGGTAAAATTGCATTGTTAAATGGTTTCGTCTGACCAGTGACATCACTATAATAAATAGTAACTTTTGCTTTGGAAGACAGAGTTGACTGGGGAAGATAATTTAAGAGTTTCAACAAAGAAAATATAGAATCAGGCCTTGTAGCGCTGTCAATAAACGATTCCGAAATTACCATATTATTATAGAATGCTTGATAATGAGTATTGTATGCTAAAATATCCAAAAGAATATTTAAACCAGAACCTTCGAAGTTGTAATCACTAAAAACATCTTGAGATTGTAAGTATGATTTTAAATTGTTCTTGATATCATCAAACTCAAGACTGTCAATTGGTAGTGAAGTGTTTTTAGACATTATCGTATTCTCTCTAATGATACGGTGGTTAATTCTACGACATCACCAATTCCAATAGAAAAATATATTCTCAAATCTAATGAATTTTTTTCTGGGTTGGATATTGTTTTGATGTCTCTGATTCTCACTCTTGGTTCATAGTTTGTTATGAGTTTTTCCAATCGTTCTCGAATGTCAACTTCGATGAAGGGACTTTCCAGTTCGAATAATAGGTTGGTTATATTACCTGCAATTTCTGGATGAAATGGTTTTTCATAAGCATTCATGAGGACAATATTTTGTAGTGATTTTTTCACCGCATTCACGCCAGTTAATTTTGACACATCTCCCGAAACAGGATGAGCAGAAAAATTTAAATCTAAATCTGTTGATGTAAATCTATTCGGCATGGTATTCTCCCACTCTATGTATGACTATTTTAGAAACCAAAATTAGGAAGTTGTGGTAGAGATGCTGGATTCGAAACAGCTTCCACAATCTTACACGGATCACACATGTTTAGTATTTCAGATAAGAATCTGAATAATTCATTAACAGCAGACTGAACGATGTTTCGAATAGTCGCAAGAACTGTACTGATCTGAGCAGCTCTTGCATTCATATAAGCACTGGTAGCAGCAATTTGTTCTCTTATATTTGATGTCAAAAGATTGGCTTGGGTTGTTAAATTTTGACCAGTAAAATAAGATGTGAAACAATTCAATATACGAATAATACACCTACCCAAAAACCCTGTTGCTAAATTTGCAAGGTCAACAAACGCATATGCAAACGAACCAACTTCAGTAGCAAATAACTGAAAACCATTGACAACATTGGTAATCGTAGCAATAGGATCAAAAAATTCAAAACCGCAAAGAGAAGATTTTACTGGTGTGAAATTACAGGAAGGTATGCCTGGAAACGGAGGAATGTTTATGTCGCCAGGAAAATCACAGAATTGGCATCCAGTAACAAGTCTACATGTACCAACCTTCAAAGTTGGAGAGTTTGCTATTGGATTTTCCCAATCTAGTACCGGACTGTTAAACTCAAATCCATCAAAAATATCTTCACATGGTTCCGATATATTTTCTATGGTCTTACCTAGAGAACTGTTCTTTAGTTGATCGGTGACATAATCATTGATCTCTTTTTCTCTTTCTGCCATTTGGTCTATAATATTAGTAAGACCCTTTTCAATGTCATCAAATACGACACCAACTTGTTCATTTAATGACTTTGCATCCTCTTCAGTATAGTAGAGTCCGGGTTGTACTTTTCCGAATCTTACACTGATATCTTTCACCGCCGATGAAACATATTTCACCGCGTCCAAAGGTCTATCGATCTTTGATATTGATATTTTTCCCTGTTGGATTAAATCGTTTATACTTGAACTTGGACCAACTGCAATTTGTTCAAGAGTATTGGTAGACAGGACATCATCTCTACATCCTAAATCAATTGTTCTATCTGGTACATTGTTCTGGCAATCTTTGCAAGACATTTCATACTCCTCAATTTAACTTGATGACCTGACCTGATATACTTGTCAATCCTGTTGATTTCATGTTGGTGGCACCACTCGAATCTATGTTTATTTGAGATGCACTGAAACTAGAAAGTCCGCTAGACTTGCACAACATTGATGTGGAATTTAAGAAGAGTGAGTTTGAAACCTTCAGGGTTCCATCACTTTCACTTGTAAAACTAAAAAGTTTACATCTGGTGTTGTGAGCATTTCCTGTGAAATTTGTGTAACTCAAATCAATTGTTTCATTTAAGTTCAAACAGTTGATATTAATATCATTGTTTGTCCCCATATACATGTTAAGATTCGATACGAATCTACTTTCTCCGTTTGAGTTTAGACGAAGATTCGAAGCCGAAGTTATATCAATATTGTTTCTGGAAACGGCTATGATGTCACCTCTGTTGGTTCCTAATTCAATTGAACCTTCGTTCGATAATAGACTAACCGATTGTTCAGAAACTACCTCAGTGATTCCAGTTGCCGTAGTGGTAATGTTGCCGTTAATATAACCTGTCGGTGATGTCACATCAGGTTTTCCAAGAGCGGTTAAGTTTATGTTACCACCGACTGTTTGTATCTTAACTCCTCTTGGACTATCCAGAACTATTTCACTCTCGCAATATCTCTTTTGACCACCAATGACATGCTCTGTGAGGTTATAACACTCGCTCGTGGAGTCACCATGAATCTTAGTTACTTCACTTCCTTCTATGTTGATTGTTCTGTCACCATTCACATGAGTTGAATAATTCCCACCAATGGTTTCTTTTACACTACCATTAATCTGTCTTTCTACATTCCCATTGATGAATTCATAAACATCACCTTCAATTGTCACATACAAGTTTCCGCCATGTGAATTTCCTTCGTCATCCAGCTGAATCTTTTTGATATTTACATAGTTATCACCAAGGGTAAACTCATAGTTATCCTTTACAACCTTTTGAACTCTTGTGCCTTTAGGGAATACTTCTGTGAAAGTACCGGAAGAATGATATTCATGAATTCTTTCTTTGCCTGGAGTGTCATCCATTTCATAAACATGACCAGACTCGGTAACAACTACATGGTTGTATGGATATTTTGCATCATATTTTGTCGGCGGTTCACTAAAGAAACCAAGTCCGTTTGCAACAGGAACAGACTTTATTCTATTGTCTAATTTATCTTGAACCAATGGAGGAAGTTTATCTTCTTTTTGTTCTGAACCTTCCCAATCTGTCCATCTGTATCTCGCAAGACGGGTAACATCCGATTCTGCCAATCCATGTTTTTCTGAATCCTTTGGATACTTTTCACCCGGATCTTGAAATCCGGACTCTTCTGAATTACCCACATCAGGCCTAGTCTGTGGAATACCAGGCACAGTTCCCATCATGACAGGGTACTGAGCGTTTTCTCCATCTCGAAAGAAACCAAAGACATGAGTACCCTCTACAGGACCAACTGGGGTTTCACCTATTCCACTTATTGAAGCAGAGTTTAATGGAGAAATTGGGTGGGACCAAGGTAAATCTTGAGTTGGTACTTTGTTTTTATCTGACGGGTGTATTCCGAAAATTCTTACTCGGCATCGCCCAAGTCTCTCTGGGTCCATTCGATCTTCAACCACACCCATCCACCATACGAAATTATTTTGATATCCAGTTAAATCTAACATTATATTGGGTTCCCGTCTCGTACTAACACCATTCTATTTAAACATTTTCCTTGTCCAGGCGGATTTGCCTCTGGATACTCAAACACTCGTTCGAGTCCAAATATCAAATACTTACCTCCCATTTCTGTACCATCTTCGTCATGCTGAAAGGGAGAGTTGTCCGAATCATAATCTTTGATGAAGTTGGAGAACATTACAGTTTCTCCAATTCTTCTTTGCGTGTCACCAGCCGTTTCGATTACTACAGCATTTGCAATCGAAATTTCTTTTTGTGAAATATGATCTTGATACCATTGTTCTGTCCGGTCAACCCCGACTTCTGATTCAGCTTTGTCGAATCTAAACTTGGCCTTTGGAAAAAGAAAAACTGAACTCGTTGGTGAGTTATATGTTTCATTTGTTTCGATCATTGGTGATGATGTTATGAATTTTTTAAGATTTGGAAGAGATGGTTCTGGCCCATCGTCTTTATACACATAATCATTTTTAGTATATTTTTTTGTAGTAATATCATAAAAGAATGCTCGACTTGACAATGATCCATTTATCGAATTCTGTAAAAAATCATATTCCATAACAATCGGATCAGAGACAGTCATTCTAGCTTTGTCAAAATAATCGTTAGAAAGATTGGACTGTTGTGCAACATCAAAATTTGAAACATATCCACTTGCATTTTTTGAATCTAAACCAACAGAAGGTTCTTGTCCACATAATGTTCTAAAATTTTCAAAGACTGTTTCTATTTTTCCATCAGTTGAAAATCTCTGAAAGAAGTAAAAATTTTTACTTTCATCCGCTTCGCAACCACTCATCAACCAGTTGATTGTCTTTGATGGATTCCAGTTAGGTACAACACAGAAAAAGTCTGCATGATCAGTATCAGCATTTCCAGTCAAATTTGATTCAGACTTCATATTGTTTTCATAGATTTCTTTAATAATATCACTTCTTTTTTTATTCTTGAAAGATTTTTGTATTCTTTCTCTTTTATCTTTTACTGATTCCTTTGATATGAAATTTAGTTTATAAGTATCCAATATTGAGTTGCCAGGAGTATCAATTTTGGAAACTTTATTCACAACGAATACATCCTGTATAGATTCATCATTATCAATGTAACTTGTTTTTGATATTGATTTTACAGATTTTATTTTTATTGATAATACATCCTGAATTCCTACTCTGATTCCAAGAGATCCAAAGTAACCTTTTGGTACAGTGAATTCTATAGTTCCACTCATGAACATCTGATTCATACTTTCGTGAAATGTCACTTTATTAACAAAATCTATAAGATCGATGGGTTGAATACCTTCGTCTTTCTGACAAATTAGGTAAATGCTTTCTGTTACTGACCTATAGATATCTACATCAAAATTCATCTTAGATTCAACTCTCGTAATTTAAGATTCATAGCAGAAATAACTGAACGATTTGGAATTTTAATAAGTCTATTGTTATCGTTCAATGCCTTTTCATATTGATCTATTGAAACGATATTGATATTTTGGTTTGTGATAGCCAAACTATCTTTACTCACATACAAGTCTATCAGTTTGGTGGTCCCTATTTTTTCATATGGGTTTCTTATGATTTTATCATCGTCGATGAAGTACCAAAGACTGTCTCGGACAACATCAAATTTTCTTCCGATGAACATCTTTTTGTTTCCATTGACATCCGTGATATAATCACCAGCAGAAAGAGTAAATGAATCAACTCCATCTATCTTCATGTGACCAACGGTTCTGTCATATTCATACAGAACTCCATTACCGATAGGATCACCGCCTGATTCATAAACATACACCTGTTGACCTACAACATATGATGCGTTTTCTGTTTTGGTATTCACGGAAACAGAATCCAAATCTGTTATTTCATTGTTCGTTACAAATAAAGAAATGCCCTTGTATTTTGCATTCATTCTTCTGATCAGTTTGTCCTCAGTAACAGGCCAATCATAGAATGGATTTATAATTTCATTGAATAAAAGAATTGACCACTGGAGTTTAGCGTCACCGTATAATTTAAATGCCAGACTTTGCGGTGTCTGACTCTCGTTTATATACAGTAATTCATATTGATTTGAATCTAACAACTCTTTGACTACGATATTTCTTCTAAGAATATCTACTGCTTTTTTTGATATTCTTTTAGTGTATTCGTAATCTGTTTTTGGAAATGTCTTAAAGTAAGTCATTATTCATTTCCTCCTGCGGCATCGAGAACAACATTACCGAAAGCATTTCCTTGTGCAGCTACTGTACCGAGAGCTTCGTATGCAACATCAGAAATGGTTCGCGAATCACCGAAGTTAGATGTCATGTTGAGGAGTTCTCCGTCCGTGCCAAATTCTGCACTCTTCAATGCACCTCTTGACAATGGACTTATTTCTGTAAAGTTCAAACTGATGGACTTGTTTGCTTGATACCCACCAGGCATATAAGCAGGGGCTCCAGCGTTGTGATAATTCACTTCCATCGATGTTAGAAAACAATACCATGTCCTAAATAACTTTTTATTGAGTTCATCCCCAGAAAACAGAAAGTCTATTTGGAATTTTGCTGGGTTAAAATAGAAAAAGCCTGCGGCACCGCCAAGACTAGCTTCTGTCCCTGCGTCTGTTGGTGGGTGCATCGCGACCTTCAATACTTGAATTATAGACTCGATCATTTGTGCTTCTTTTTCGTTTTGAGGGACCATCTCAAATCTAAAAGAAAAAGTTCTGTTGTTTGGTTTATTGACGGTAAGTTGTCCTGCTCTATTGACACTTGCACCTAACTTTCCTCTTACAAATTTACCGGGATCACTATCTAAAAACAAAGCACCTGCCCCGGCGACACTATTTGTCATCAAATCCAAAGCAGCTTGAGTTCCAACTGTAGTGATGCTAGTTTTACCTTCTGCAAACTGATTAACGACTTCTGCACCGGTCTTCTGAAAAATTCTACCGAGAAGTCCAACTTCAATATCATCAAAATTCACACCATAGTTGTTTGATAACGCAACAGGAACAGGAAGAACAATGGTTGTAGTTGGATCACCTTCTAATGAGGTTTGATCCCAAATTCTAAAACGAATTTTTGATGGATACTCTTTATTTGTTTTTATGTCGTTCGGAAAGTATAAATCTTGCATGAAAACCCCCTGACATATATAGGAGTGTTATGGCATATAAAGGCAAATACACACCCCAAAATCCATCCAAGTATATTGGCAATCCCACCCAATGTATTTATCGTTCGTTATGGGAAAGAAAAGTTATGAACTGGATGGATAACAATCCTTCCGTCCTCCGTTGGGGTTCTGAAGAAGTTGTTATCATTTATACTTCGCCAATCGACGGGAAAAAACACAGATACTATGTTGATTTTTACACTGAAATAAAAGACAAAACAGGAAAAATCAAAACTATACTGATTGAAGTCAAACCAAAAAAACAATGTTCTCCGCCAAAGAAACCAGATAAACCAACTAAAACATTCATATCTGAATCAAAAACATGGGCGGTAAATCAAGCAAAATGGGAAGCAGCTAAGAAAGTCGCAGAATCAAGAGGTTGGGAATTTAAGATAATCACAGAAGATACTCTTTTCAAGAAGGATAATAAATGAACAAATCAGATCAGTTAGAGAGCGATCCGATGAGTCTTCTTGAGTCTCAAAGAACTAAAACAAGAAACACTCCAATCTCAACACAAAAACTATTTCAATCATCTGCTAAAATGTTTGGTACTCGAAAATATGATGTGGAAATATTCAAAAAATATAGTCAAAAAATAAGGAATAGAAACCAATTCAAACCAGAAGTAATCACAGAAATTGGTAAGATGGTATCTTTTCGGTATATACCAAAAACGTATTCTGAACTTCCTTATTTTGACATGAACCCTTTGATTTTTATACTCAACGTCCCAAACAAAAATGAAGTAATAGGAATGAATTTTCATTATCTTCCACCAACCCATAGACTGATGGCATATTACTCCATGTTTTCATTGTTGACGGATAAAACATTAGGAGAAAATAGCAGATTTCGTTTATATTATGATATGTTAAAAAGTCAAAAGAGATTTGCAAGGAATATTGTTTGTATCAAAAAATACAAAACAGAAAGAATTCGTTCTTCTGTCTACGAAATAGACCCTAAATACTGGGAGAGTGCTATTGTTATACCAACACAGAAGTTCATGAGAAGAAAAGAAAATTCTGTATACATGGATGTTAATACACAAATCAGAAAAATTCTAGGAACACAACAATGAACTACGGAATAACTAAACTAAAAACACTGTTACAATCTGGCCAAGGTTTAGTTAAACCGTATGAGTTTCAAATAAATATTTTGAAAGAACCGTGGTTCGATCTAGAAACGACCAGAAGGTTTTCTGACTTGGTTCAAGATTTTTCATTACCAGCAAAAACGTATTCAAAACAACCAGTATATTATGGTGGACCTCTTAGAAACTTTCCTTATGTTTCTACCTTCCCAGGCGAAATAAATTTTACCGTTCTGTTGAGAAAAAAGGATAAGGTCTTTGATAGCATACACGGATGGCACGAAGCTGTAATTTCTAATGCAGATAATTTAGTTCAATTCCAAGACGATTATGTTGCAAAAGAAATTGAAATATCAATCAGAACAAAAACAAAATTAAAAAACGATTTCGAAATGGAAAGCAGTCCAATTACATACAAATTATTTGATGTCTGGCCTGAGTCCTTAACTGAAATTCAAATGACAAATACCGCACAAAATGATTATGTTAGATACAGTGTTTCATTCTCTTATAGAAAATGGATCACTTTTCGCAGTACAAATGTTGGTATTGGTTCGATAGATGATCCAACATCGTCTTTCAACGCAGGAAGCGATTTCAATCCTGACTTCATTCGATAACATGGAGATATTATGAGTTTACCCACGATTGCATTAAAACAGGTAGAAATAAAACTACCAGTATTAAAAAAGAAAGTAAAGATCAGACCTTTCACTGTCAAGGAACAGAAAAATCTTTTGTTAGCTGTTGAACAATCAAAAGTTTTAGAAAAAAATGAAGTAGATAACTTTATGTTATCAGAATTTAGAACACTAATAGAATCTTGTATGATCACAGACATTGATATTTCGCAACTGTGTTTAGCAGATTTTATGTTCATATGTCTTCAACTCAGATCACTTTCCGTTGGTGATAAAGTCAAAGCGAAATATACATGCCCATGTGGGACAAAAATAGATGTAGAGTTTGATGTTGATAACATCAAGTGCATGAATGCAAAAAACACAACAGAAAAAAGTTTCAATGTTGCAGATGGAATTGTTGTTAAACTGGGACTTCTCAATATTGAAGATGTAATGTCGTTATCGAAAGAAAACCACATTGAATTGATCATCGAAACAATTGCTAGAAGTATCAAATCAATTGCGGACAACGACACAGTATATGATCCGAAAGATGTGGACTTTGAAGAACTAAAAGATTTCGTTAGTAATTTCCCAGTCGATAAAATAAAATTACTCGAAGAGTTTTTTGACTCTACTCCATATTTAATATATCAAGATAAAGTTTCATGTCCAACCGAAGAGAAGTTACTGGAGGTTAAGGATATACAAGATTTTTTTATCTGATCCTATCCCACGAATCGATATCCAACTATTATCAATTGAATTTTGCCTTGATGAAACATCATAATTATTCCTTGACAGAACTAGAGGAAATGTGGCCGTTTGAAAGAGAAATTTACATAATCCTACTGCAAGAATGGATCAGAGAACAGAAAGAACAACAAAGATTAAGAAAAAATAAAGGTATGTAAGAATGGCCGACCCATCAACAACTGAAAACACAAACTCTCGAAAAAAGAACACAGAAGAGATAAAGAAGTTAAATCAACTTCTCGCTAAACAAGCAAGTGAAAAAAAGAGAGAACAGAATTTAACCAAAAACGATCCAGCTTCATTTCGTTCTTATATAAAAGAACAAACCATCGGTAGATTTAATCTTTCTAGGTTCTTACCAAGAGAAGTTCAAGTAGGAATGGGTATCTTCAAAGATTTGAAGGGAATATTAGAAGCAAAACAATTAAAGAAACAATTAAACATTGAAAATTTAGGTTCTGATGGTTCTGACATATCAGACATGGAAGGAACGCCGACAGAAAAAAATCGAAAGAAAAATGAGATCATAGAAACACCAGAGGATAACAATACAAACTCTGATATATTTGTGCAAATGCTCTCGACACTAGAAGGAATAAAACAAATACTGATGGAAGGACGATCAAATGAAAAATTCGATAAATTAGATCGTCTAGAAAACGAAAGAGAAAATTCTAGAAAACAAGAAAAGATCGTAGAGGGTACAGAAAGTATAAAAGAAGATCAAGAAGAATCTAAAGGTATTTTTAGTACTCTTCTCGGTTTCTTCAAAGATCCAAAGGCTTTATTAGCTTCCTTCAGTGGTATTTTGGGTTCTCTTGGAGGATTGTTGAGCGGATTAGGAACAACTTTAATGGCAGCTTTGGGTCCAATTGCTGCGGTTCTTGGTGTTGTTGCTTTGGGTGCAACCATCGCAGTCTTAGCATATAAAATATTCGAAGGTATACAAGACCTTGTTAATATCGAAAAAGAAACAGAGACGATGTTATCAGAACAACGATCATTAGATAAACAAAGGGAAGAAGGAAGATTGTTCGGGAGAGGATTCAGCGGGACACAAGCAGAATTAGTAACGATGTTACTCGAAGAAAATGAAAAAACTCAAACGGTCCTTTCATCTAAGGAAGAGGATCAATTAGTTTCTATATTAAATCCATCTACCATGTCATTGGAAACGGTTACAGTTGCTCAAGCAAAACAAATATTCAGTAGAGAGAATTTAGAACCTCTAATAACAGAAGAAGAGTTTCAACAGGAAAGAGAAAATAGACTAAACAGAAGAGCAACAGTAACTGTAGCCTCAGATTCCATTACAAGTGAGAGAGTTCTTAAACAAGTTGCAAAGGAAGAATTCTTAGACAGCCTGACACAAGAAGAAACAGAAACTTTGATAAAAGCGGATAAGAAACTTTCTGAGTATATAAGTCGTACTAGTGCAACTCCGGGATTTGGTGCATTTGGTGTCTCACGACCAACGTATACAGATGAAGAAAATGAATTAATGAAAAGAAGAAACGAATTTGTTTCTTCATATGATCGAACAGAGTTTTACAGGGACTCAATAACAGAAGCATACGAAACTTTCAGAAAAACCAATCCAGCATTCTCTGCGGCTTCAGACGAACAATTAAAAGAAGTCACAGATATCCAAGTGATAACACACAATGATGACGCTGGATTAAGGCATGTCATTCAAATCACACCAAAACCAGAATTGATGGGTAGTGTGAATGTAGGTGCAAGTGATCTTGAAACATCCGAAGTAACATCAAAAGAGTTACAAACAGAAATTAAAGAAACTGGACAGGGGCAAATATCACAAAATATTCGTCAGGGAGATACCATTACTAACGCTTCTTCCACCACTGTCTATACCTCACCAGAGAGAAGACAATCGGATTCAATCGCTGGTATCTTTGGTTCTGGATTTAGACTTGCATAAAAAAAAGAGGGGTCCGAAGACCCCTCTCCTTCACCTTAAGGGTTGGTCAACCCTCGTTCGCAAGGCGTTCAAAGTAGGACATCGCATCGTCCTCCTCCTCCGGCTCAATCGTCGGTGCCGAAGAAGCCGCCTTTTCGGGCATGCTAGGTGAAGTTCGCTCTTCATACTCATCGTCGAGACGAGTGTTCTCTGCCTTTGAAGCGTACTCGGTTCCAGTCAGAACCTTGTCGAGCTTCTCCTTGAGTTCTTCATAAGACTTGAAGTTGGAAGCATCGGTAAACTCATTCAGCTTGTGCTGCGAGTTGTAAATCTTCTCAAGCACTTCATCGTCTTCGTGTAGAGCAGATGGTTGCTCAAACTCGGACTTGTCGTAGTTGGTGTAACCAGCCACCTTACGAATCTTCAGTCGGAAGTTAGCACCTGCCCAGAAGTCGAACGGATTGACTGCGTTCTCATCCTCAAACTCAGGGTTCATGGCCTCGTTGATCTTGTCGAAAATCTTCTTGCCATACTTGTAAAGGAAAACCTTTCCTTCGTTCTCTGGGTTCGACGGATCGGACACAACATAGATGTTCGAGATGTAGTTCAGCTTACGCTTACGATCCCGAGCAATATCCTTGTCCGATTCCAGACCACTGTTCCAGAGACGAGTGTTCATCTCTGACACGGGATCCTTGTCACCGAGAGTCGTACGCGAGTTCTCGATGTACCAACCGCCTGGTCCCTTGAACGCATGGGAGAACAGACGACACCACGGCAGGTCTTCTCCATCCGAAGGCGGAAGGAAACGAATCACGGCGTATCCGTTACCCGCCTGATCCTGTGATGGGCGCCAGAACCGATCGTCCTTGTACGATTCGCCACCCTTGTTGAGCTTCTCCATCTCGGCATTGAGCTTTTCGATGGAAGTGTTTGAACGCTTTTTGAGATCCTTGAATGACATATTATGTCTCCTTATTTCGTGTGTTTAAAGTATAGTTGAAATTTCGTGTTTGTCAATATCAAAATGGTAATTTGTTTTGTTTTGGTAATAGATTTTGTGAGGCACCCTCCACTTGTATCTTCTCAATGATTGGCTTCGTGAGAAACTTCGCTGCGATTTGCGGTTCGATGTTTAGTTGTTCACATAGATCGAGAACAGCTTCCATGTATTCGCATTTCGTTTTGATTACCTTCTGTTCTACCATCTTCGAGAAGGAATTTTGGTT
>Ga0208161_1000054_pt1 | contig 53608 bp, 63 predicted proteins | sample CB_VirMetaG_3_FD_184538 | JGI IMG/M metagenome (GOLD analysis project Ga0208161, IMG submission 184538) | Freshwater to marine saline gradient viral communities from Chesapeake Bay - CB_1508_1S Viral MetaG (SPAdes) (version 4) | ecosystem: Environmental > Aquatic > Marine > Coastal | place: USA... | reverse complement strand
GAAATAGAACCTGTAACCATAAGTGAGCCGGTGTCAATTGTAGAAATTGAACTAGTTACATAATTAGAAACATCTTCTAAGGTAGTATAAGTTGTTACACCACTTTGTACTGCGGCAAATAATTCTGAGCCGTCTAAAGTACTAGCTGCTGGTAATCCTGAAATTGGTAAATTAGGCATATCCTGTTATTAAAATTTTACTTCCGTCTTCTTGTTCTAAATCAAATAAATCTTCTTGTAATAGCACACCTATGTTTTGAAGTGTTAGTTGTTTTGGTCCTTTATTTTGATAAGATAACCATTCATATCGAGCTATACTTAACTCATATAGATATTGATTATACTTTTTAACTTGTTCATTAAGTGGTAATTTAGCAATATCTTTTAATTTTTGGAATTGAGTCCAAGATATTTCATTAAATATATCCATCATATTGATACATATTGTACTTTATGCCGATTTCCTACCAAAAACCACTAAAGTTTTTTGAACCCCCTAATAATTTCCAATATCTACCAATTCTACAAGACCAATATCGCGCACTTGTTTTTGGTTCCCCAGTACCGCATTTATGTCTAGCCGCAAAAGCTTTTCTAGCTTTAGGGTTATCTAACTTTGCCCTTAACCCACCTGAACCAAAACGTACTGTTTTAATTTTTTTAGTTTTAGGGTCGCGAACGTATACTTTGTATGCTTTACCACCTGATGAATCACGCATTGGTTTTCCAATTGGTGGATCTTTTTTCTTCTTCTTAGCTGCCTCGTCTAATCCATAGTAAGGTAACAATTCATCTTCTATGAATTTTTTTGCTTCCTGATGACCTTCTCTATCACTAGAACCTCTTACGTTTGTAGTTTCTACATCCCCATTTTTATCTTGGATTGAAACTTGCCATACTTTTCTACCATAGCCATCAATCATCCCACCTGTATCTTCTACATTGTATTTGAATCCTTTGTATTCAAATGGGAATTCACCTATTTCTTCTTCATTCACCATAGGAAAATCTAAAGGCACTTTAGTTCCATTTTCTAATATACCAAAATGACCTAAATCTGTTTCAGTTAAAACTGCTAAATCATCTGCATTTGTAATCTCTAAAATATTACGAGAATATAAAGAACGGGCTTCAGCCCATAAATTAAAATAATTTTCAGAACCAGCACGATAAATATGTTCTGTTAACGGTTTTTTATGGTCTAAATGATATTTAAGACCTTCAGACAGTATACCCCGTGGAGCTAAGCTTTCATTAAGTATTAACGTTGATTTTTCAACATCACAAGTATTACATCCACATTTACACATATTATTTTATTTTTGAAATTCTTAATGATAATGGTAATATTTTTCCTTGAGTATTTCTAACCATTACTTGATATTGTGAAGCTCCAAATATAGGACTGTCAGTATCAATTTTTATAGTTAATTGTTTAGTATTAGGGCCTGGATATTTAATTTGGGTGTCTATAATAGTACCTACGGCATCTAAAGCATCTTCAGCAGTTAATAAAGGAATAACTTTAACATCACCTTTACCTTTTTCTCTCACATAATAATAACCATATCCTAAAGATGAAGCAAGTAAATTTTTAAATTTATTTTTATCAATATCTACTGAAGACCAATTATCAACTTCTCCTTCTTGATTGATAAAATTATTAATACCTTGAGCTAATTTTTCTCTATCAATGTTAAAAATATCAAATAATAAATCAATTCCAGGGGCACTTCCTTTTTTAGAAGCATCATATATTACTTTACCATCTTTTTCATAAATGAATGGTATATTTTTACCTGAGTAAATACCTGAACCTGCTTTATTTTTTAATGAAATATAATATTCTTTACCATTATATTTAATAACCATATCCGAAATAGTAGCACCTACATTTTTAGGACCTTCTAAAGATAAGGATCTTTTTGTATCAGTAGCTCCTGCAAATTCAATATCATCTGCAGTTAATTTTTCACTATCAATATTTAAAGCAGAATATAATGTTTTAAGATCAGTTGGAAGATTATCTTTGGTATCTCCAGCTGTTGCTTTAGCTTTATCTACAAATTCTTGTTCATACTTTTCTCCTGCGTTTCCACCTCCACTTAAAATAATTCTAACAGGACCAAATTTTTCAGAATCAAATTCGTACATATCAAATTTACCTGAAGGATTAGGACCTGAACGTGGGTTATAAATTGTAATTTCTCCTTCTACACCTATTAAATCTTTAAAGATTTGTTGTACTTTTTCAGGGTCAATTTTAGAAGGATTACCTAAACGATTTTTATCTGTTTGAGTTTTGAACCCTAAAGATGAATCAGCATTTTGAATAATATATTCAATAGCTTTTTTAGTATTTGATGAAATTTCTCTGTCTGTAGCTTCAAATACAAATAACTCCTCTTTTAAAATATTAAAACTAAAAGATTTTTTTAAAACTTGATTTAATAAAGATTCTAAAAAAAGAACATCCTGCTCATTATTCATGTCAGGGTATCCTTTAGGAAATTTATATGCTACACTATTTAAAAATTTTAATATAGGATCCATTATACTTCTTCTGTTGATTCTGGTTCTGGGGTTTCTATTTCTTCTGCTCCTTCAACATCAGCTCCACCTTCTTCAGTATCACCTTCTTCTTTTCCAATTTTAGCTCCATATCTTAAAATACGAGCTATAGATTTAGTTGCCATTTCTTCTTCAGGTAAATTTAATAGGTAATATTTTTTACCTTCAATTTCAGCAATCCAACTACGTTTATTGAAAATTAAATAAAAAGATTGATCATTCAAAAGATTTATTCTAAAAGTTGTTGGTTTTGGAGCTACCCAATCAATTGAATCTATAAATTTACCATAATCAGAAGTTAATAAATTTACAATTATATTTTTTAATTCTGGGAATTTAGTTAATTCATCGTATTCAACAGCAGTTTCTTCTGCTTTTTTAACAGAAGAAAGTACTTGAGGAGCTAATAATTTTATCTTTTGAATAAGGTCTTCTCTAGTCATTATTTAGACTTTAATTGTTTAGCTAATTTAGCTGCTATTTCTTTTTCTCTTTGTTGTCTAGTTCTTATATATTCTCTATCACTTTCTTCAGTATCTCTAGCTCTTGCCTCTTTACTTGAACTGTGCATTAACCCTCTTAAACCTTCTTTTTTTATTTCTTTTAAACGTAAATTTGAAATAGCAATATCTGGAAGATCACTCCATTTAAAATCAATATATTTTAAAGCATCATCTGGGTCTTTAAATACAGTTAATAGGGCTTCTTCTCTTTCATCAGCATTCATCTTATTCCATTTATCTGCATTTTCATCAATAGCTTCAACACTTTGAGCAACATCTACCATAGCATCAATTTCAGGTTCTTTAGTTTCAAATTCTAAATAATGTTTAGCTGAAGAAACCATTTCTTTAGCTTTGATTATTTTGGATTGCCACCAGTGTGGAAAATCAACTTCTCCCATACCTTCTAAACCAACCATCATTTGATATAGTTCCATAGCATATTTTCCAATATGGTATAAATCTTTTTTAAGCATATTTGGTTCATTATCCTGATGACCTAGATCTAAATCTTCTTTTAAATCAGCATCTTTAAGTTTATCTCTATATTCAGGAACCGTTTTAACCCAATCATAGATAGCATCAACAGCACCCGGGTTATCTTCAAAGAAACTGTATATATCAGAATAACCTAAAGCGGTAGCGATATCTTCAATATCAGTATCTAGTAAAAATGCTTCTCTTACTAATTTGGATTCCTCATCTTTACTTACTACTAAGCGCCCATTTTCAAAATCAGTTTTTTTACCAATACCATCTAAAAATTCTTTAACAATAAAGGTCATATCGCTTGAACCAATTTCTTCATCATCTTCATGATATCCTGCAACTTCTTCAGCTACACCTATTACGCTTTCATCTGTAGCTTCTTCAAGAGTAATATACCCCCTTCTAAGAGAATGATGTAAAATATTAAATGCAAGAGGTGATAAATCTGTAGGGATACCTTCTTTTAAAGTTTCTTTCCCCATAGCTTTTTCAATAGTAACATCACGTTTTTCCTCATAGGACTCATCAAACATGTCATCAACAAGTGATTGGGATAATGATTTTAAATCAATTTGATTGTTCTCTCTACCTCTTTTCCAAACCATATCTAAAACATGTTGAAGATATTCTACTCTATTATCCGAAGAAATTCGAGCTTCTTTTATTTTGTCTTTTGCTTTTAAAGTTTCTTTCCCCATAGCTTTTTCAATAGCAGCACCACGTTTTTTCTCGTAATCTGAAAGTTTACCATCTTTATTTAAATCAGCTTTTTTAGGATTTTTTAAAGCATCCTTAATCATTTCTTTAAGTCTAGAATTGGGTTGTTCCATGTTTTCTGCTTGTTTTTTAGCTATATTAGTAGCGCGACCATACATTACTTTTTCTGCATCCTTACCATAACGTTTAACTAAGGCACTTTTGTTTTTTTTCATGTCTTTAATAATATCCTCTCTCTTATTGAGTTCAGCTTTGGTAAGTTTGCGTTCGTTAAGCATGTTTTTATTTTTTATCTTCAGCAACTGATACTTTTCTGTATTCAGTTATAAGTTTTTTAATTTCACCTAATGCTTTACGAGCTCTACCATGTGCTGCTTTAGATTTACCTTCGTGTTCCATTGTAAATACTTCGTATAAAGCATCAATTTTTTCTTTTAATTCTTGTGTATTCATAATTTTTATTTATTTATAGATTTTATTTTAAAATTCCAGCTAATCGTTTCATTCTTTTTATTTCAAATAGATCTTCTTCTTTTACAATATATTGACGAGTAAAAAATGTAATTGTATTACCTATTTGATTTACAAGTTTTTCATCTCCCATTTGTTTGGCACCTTCTAAAGCTGCTTCTAAATCATTTAAGATTTTTTGGTTACTACCACCTAATTCAGGAGTATCTTCTCCATCTTTTATTTCAGGTTCTTCAGTTGTTTCTTCTTCACCTTCAATTTCAATTTCATCAGCTACTTCTTCTTCTTGTTCTTTTATAGAATTAGTCTCAGCAAGCATTGCTTGGCGGATCATTTCTTTTAATTCGGATTTTTTCATTTTATTTGATTTTTTTTCTTCTTTAGATTCTCCCATTGCATCTCTTTGAGCTTGCACCCAAGCATCAGAGTTATACATTCTATCAATTGCTGGGATATCATCTTGTGAATCAATGGCTGCTCTTGAATCTGCAGCTGAGATCATTTCAACTTCACCTTCTGGGGTTACATTGGCAACCGGAGCATTACGCATAGCAGCATTATAAACTACTCCGTCTTTAATATAGAAAGAACCACCTGCGAATTCGCCAAGGTAGTTATCGATATCTTGACCAAGTGAATCTTCACCAGGGGTGTTAGGACCTGCTTCAACATCAAGATCGAATGAACCTGCGTCAATACGAGGATTTACAACATATTTAAGGTCTAGATCATCATCAGCTGTAAAAGCATCTGCTATTTTTTGAGCAATTTTTGCTGTTATTTCTACAGCCATGTTCTCATGCAATTTGCTTTCAGCTAAGTATTTTTTAAAATCAAAGTTGTCCATTATAGAATATTTTATTTATAAATATTATGATTTTTTCTTATATTCACCTTTTTTGGTATTTTTAACAAATTGTTTTCCTTTACGAGAACCTGCTACTTTCTTTTTAGCTGTAGCAGCACGTTGTGCTTTAGTCATTGATTGAGCTTTTGCTTTAGGGAGGCAACGTTGAGTAGGTTCATCTTTATCCATAGTGCCACAAGGTCCTTCAATAGTACCTGCAGTATTAATCTTTACCCATTTTTCTTTTTTAAACCAATCACGTAAAGATTCTTGAATTATTTCTTGTAGTCTTTCAGATGTCATTTTATTCTTCTCCTTTACGTTCTTGCCACTCATAAGATATTTTATCTTCAGTAATAGGACCTCCTTTAGCCCAAGTTCTACAAGTACGTGCTGAATGGCATTTAAAACTATGCATCCAACAATATCCTAATCTACCATCTTTATCTTGTAAAGGACCAGGCATACAATCATCCATTCTAGGAGAAATATCGAAAGCAGCACAATTGGCACAAAGTGATTGTTTAGCAGCTTCAACAGTTGTATCCCAGTGTTCTGCTAATTCTTCCCAATAATCTCCTGGTTCATCAACATTTAAAGGACCATATTTAATATAGTCAGCTTTAATAGCAGAATCTCTATTTTTAGTGTTAAGTTCTAAATCTTGAGTAGGTAAAGGACAAGCCATTATAGCTTCAAATAATTTACCTTCTTTTAGGTATTTTTTTAAATCAAAATCCTTCATTATCCTTTAAAATCTTTTTGTTTTTTACCTTTAAATTTAATATCACCTTTACATACTTTTACTGCACGACCTGAAAGATAAGCTGATGATTTTTCTCCGGCAGCTTTTCTTGCTTTAATGTAGTCCTGACCTCTTTTACAAAGTGTAGATTCATTTAAATTTTGACCTAATTTAATAGTTTCAATGATTTCACGAATTTTTTCTTCTAAACCACGTTCACGACGTAAAGTTTCTTCATCGTGATCTATTTGATCTTTCATCATTTGGATTAAAAATGCTTCTTTAGGATCTTTAGGTAGTTTATCAATTTTACCAGCTTTTAATTGTTGCATCCAATAAACTTTAGCTTGATCTTCTAAAGATTGGATTTCATTCATATCTTGAAATTTTTTATTTACTTCTTTTTCTTTCTCACTGTTAAAAGCCTTAAGTTTTTCAAATTGTTGTTGAGTAAAATTATAATCACCCCAATTAATTGATTTTTCTGGTATCCATTGTTCTTTAGGTACTCTAAAATGCTCCCAATATTTATAACCATCATATGGAATTAAATAATATCCCCCAATTGTAAATCCTTGTAAAACAAATTTTTCACCTTGTTTATTTGTTATAATAGGTCTTTTACCTGGGTTAAGAAATTCTTCATTTAATTGCTCTAATTCACCAACTAACATATCATAATCGTCCATCTGGAGTATACCTTGTTGTTTAGTAGCGGCAATTGCTTTTTCAGTTAAATCGTGTAAATCCATATCTGCTTGGGCATCTTCTCTAGCATATTCTAAAACACGGATAAATAATGGAACATCCATTGTGATGATATCGATTGGATCTTCTTCTTGTTCGTTTAAACTTCTAGATAATTTTCGATATTGTGATAATAAATTAGATATTACCTTATCTTTACCCTGGAGTGTATTAATTTGGCTAGGTTCTAATTTTCTACCATAATATTTTTCTATTTTAGAATGGAGATTTTTTAGTTGAAGATCTTCTTCTTTAGTTTCTAGTACATTCTTAGGTTCAGCACCTTCTACAACTAGGTCGACCATTTTATCTAGATTATTACTTATAATTGCTTCATTAACATTATCAGCTGATTTTTTAATGATCTTATCAACTACATCATTTAGATATGATATAGTAGCATCAATAGCTAAACTAACGTTTCTATCTTTTGCTAGTTTATTATAAGGTTTGATGGTAATTTCATCAGAATTTCTTCGATTAGAAGATCCCCTCATTCCAGGTTTAACAACTAACCATTCTTCTCCATCTTTAAATTTAAGAATATCACCTACTTTGTAATCACTGATAGATGGTTTAGCGTATTCTTGTTCATTTATTGATTCTTTTATGGATGGTAGCCAATTTTTAAGATCATCACTTGTTTTAATCTTTCCAGATTTTATTAATTTAGATAACTCTTCTTTTTGAGCAAGAGATAAATTTTTTTCTACTTTTCTTACTTCAGCATGTCCTAGATTATTTTCATATACTGATTCTAAAAGACCTCTCTTTTCCATTTCAATCTTTGTTAATTTTTGTTGAAATGCTAGTGGAGTATTTGGAATACCTTTATTAGATTTAGCAGAGTTATACCAAATTTTTAAAGTGTTATCAGGTAAATTTTTTATCTGTTTTGCATAATCTTGTGGAGTCCACCAATCACCACCCCAACCTATCTTACGAAAAATCTTTTGAATAGGGGTTGCCTCGTTTACTGATTCTAAGGTTATATCCATCGTTGGTGGAAAAACCTCTAATGAACCCGAACTTTTGTTATATTTAGCTGTTTTTTTACCCACATTTTTCACAAATTTGGCTTGCCTGTCTGATGTTTTTACCCAAAGTTGGCCATTTTTACCAAATCTTAAAAATTCATCTCCTATTTGTAAGTCTTTAAACTGAGCTTCATTTACTGATTCAAACATATTGTAAATAGTATCGTAATCAACATCAAGAACCTTAGATAGTTTTTCAAATACTCTTTCTCTTATAACACTATCAGATACACCGATAACTTTATATACATCATACCCCTGTGATAAGTAAGTGTAAACATCCCATAGTGTAAGTTTTTGATTTATTTCACCGCCAAGTTCATCGATAGGATAGGTTTTCATGTACCACTTTCTAACATTGATTCTTTTTGCAGCAGAAATTTTTTTAGTATCCCAAACTATTTTACTTGGTTTCTTTTCACTTAGTATAGATTCATCCAATCCTCTTAATTTTTTGTTTAGAAAAGCTGCTCTTTTGATAGCTAGTTTTTTATCTTTATAAATATCACTAATTCTATTTGATTTATTTTCTACATCAGATGTATGGACAACAATATATTTAGTATCATCATCATTTGATTTTACAAGCCATCCTTCTTTTTTATACATGCCTTCGTTTACTGATTCATCTGTTCTAGTTAAAGCTTTAAGTTTTTGAGAACGTTTATGAAGTTCGGATGATGCTTTTGTATCTGTAGGATTATTTTTAAGATATGCTGCTAACTCATTATTAGAATAATCAGCAAATGATTTTTCTTCTTCGTTTATAGGTTTAGAAAAGAATTCTTGTATTTTTTTTAAGTCTTTCATTTTAAACATTTAAAGGGTTTCTTCGATATCCAAAGATGGGGTTGATTTCTTTTTTGATTTAGGTTTTTCAACTATAGGTTCTTCTACTTGTTTTATCTCTTTTGGATATTGTTTTACTACAGTATCTTTAATTGAAACTGTTTTACCAAAAGTGTTACCGTATTTTAATTTATCAAATATTCCCATATATTATAAATATAAATATTAATTTTAAGAAACTTTCATACTTTTAAGAAAAGCAATACCTTCCTCTAATCTTTTAACTAATTCTTCTTTATTAGTATTTTCTTTCCAAGTCTCTATATCACCATTTTCAGCAATATAAGATTGAGTATTACCTTGGATAAAATCATTTATCCATTTTGTATAATCTTCTATAATAGAATCAATTTCTTTATTTTTCATTTCTTTTTCATACTCTTCCCATCTTCCCTCAACACGGATTTGATGTTCCATATCAATAACACAATTTAAACATTTTTTATGTATTTTATAATATTGTTTATCAATATGGGGAGTCATTTTAGACTTACAAGAAGGACAAAACATTGGAAATAAATGTGCTTTTTTAGCTTTATCTAATTTAGTTATATTTTGTTTTAAACCATTTTTAATAGTCCAAGTCCTACCATCTTCTTCCCATACATCTCCTTCTTTATGAAATTCTTGTTTTTTAGAAAAACCTACACCTTGAGTTGTTCTGTTCCCTGTATTTCCCTTTACAAGGTTACGCATGCGTTCTACATCTCGTTTACTAAACTCTTTTTTTAAAACATTATCTTTTTTCATAAATTCATAATCTTTTTTAACTCATCAATAACCTGATCTGTAGATTTAAATAAAATACCTATTCCACCAGCATCTTTCCACTGTTGGATATTTTTTTCTCTATCATCAATTAATATATTAGATTTATCAGCATAATTTTGTTTGTTAACAGCTGCAGCTAATATCAATTGAGTTCCTGGGGTATTTTTCTTAGCCCACATTCTTTTACCTATTTTAGAAGCATCATTTCTTGAAGGGGCTGATAGTAATTTATGGTCAAATTGTTTAACAAAATTGTATAGTTTTTGACCTTCAGGCATCCATTCTATACCAGTCCAAAACTTAACACCGTGTTTATTATCAATAAAATCCCAAAATTTTTCAGTACCAAAAGAATCTTCATATTCTCTAGGACCCATACCTGCTAGTTCAGTAAATCTTTTATCAAAATCAGCAATAACACCATCCATATCCAAATAGATAGTAAATAATTCACTTGTATCTTCACTTAAGGGTCTAATCATTGTATCTTTAGTAGTAAAATCCTTATTTTTTCCTTTATTAGGAACAAAACCAAAACGTTTATAAAACTTTTCTAATCTTGATTTAGAAGCTCCAAAAGTATCTGAGGGAGTTAATGTTAATATTTTATTATTTTCTTGAGCATATTCGGATAAATCATCTAATATTTTAGTAGCCCATCCTTTACCTTTATATTCGGGTTTAATTTTAATTAAATTAAGTTCAATATAATTACCTTTTTCAAATAAGAAAAGTTTTTCTAATACTTCTAAGTATTTTTGTTTTAGTTGGTTTTCAATTTTTGAAGATTGGAACATTTCTTCCTTAACTTTTTCATACCCTGAACCATAAGGGGTAGCTTTACCATCATCTTTGGCACTAGGAACATTTTCATTTATAGGAACTTGTCTTACGTTTTCTACATTAAAATTTTTACGACCAGATCCTTCTGGTTTTTTACCTGTTCCTTTTTTAGGGTCTTTTTTCTTTTTTCTACTTTCTTCTAAATCTTTTACTTTATCAACAGCTAAAATATAATTTTTTATATTATTAATGTATCCTTTAGGTGTTAAAATAACTTCCTCGTCTTCATCAATTGTTTGGGGGTTATCAGGAATATTATATTGTCTTTCAAAATAATCTCTAGGAGTTATTTTATAATTATTAGATAATTTATTACCATCAAGAGTTATTCTTACATTATTTCTTTGAAGATCATAATTTAAATTTTTATTACGAGTAGTAGAAACACCATATAATTCTTTATCACCTACTTCATACATAAAAGAACCATTTATTTTATTATCTTTTAATATTTTATCTAATGAATTTGTACTAGTAAAATGATATAAAAGACCAACTTGTTTACCTTCTTCTAATCCACCAGGTATATCTAATTTTTTACCTGTACCGGTTTTAGGGTCTTTTTTCTTTTTACGACCTTCGTCTAATTCTTCTTCTAAACCTTTAGCTAATTCACGAGCATATTGATTTATACCAAATGGATCTTTATTTTTCTTTTCGTTTAAGCTATCAGTCCAATTTCTAAATGTCATTGTACCATTTAAATTAGCTTCTTGTTCTAATTTATCTAAATGGTCATCTTCCATTGTATTTGTACCCTGTATATTACCTAATCTGCCTTCTAAATTTTGGATATGGTGTATCATTTCATGGGAAAATGAACGGACAATATCTTTAGGATGACGACCCTCAGTATAAAGTACTATAGTTTGAGTATTTGGGTCATAATATGCTGTTTTACCAAAGAAATTACGTGCATTATTACTATCACCATTTCTAAATATTACTTTTGGTAATGGGGTAATATTCATACCCTTCTCTAACATATGTTTAGTTAATTCTTTAATATGTTGTTTATAATCTATATCTGAAGAATATGTAGCATTTTCATTTAAATTTTCTTTTAATTCATCTACCTCATTTAGTGTTGGTATTATAATATTATAAATTTCTTCTTTATCTGAATCTGAAAATTGATCAGGGATAAATTGGTAGAATGCTTCTTTAGATTGTTTAGCAGCTTCTCTTGCTTTTGTACCACTAATTCCACCTTTAGTATAAATAGGTTTTATTTCACCCCCATATTTCTGGAGTAAATTGGATCTTTGTTCTAAATCTTTTTCATCTTCTTCATCACCCTCTCTAGCCCCTATTAAAATATAGGTTTTATCTTCAGAATGATCTTTTAAATAATCTTTTATCCAAGATATAGGAGAACCTGCTTCTATAATTTCTGTAGTTTTAGGGATTAATTTTTTGTATTTCTCCCAGATTTTAACAGATTGTTCTTGTGAAATGCCATTTCTAACCCCGGCTCCAACAATTATATAAACTTGGTCTATTTCTGGGTTGTCTTGAATAGCTTTTAAAACTACCTCTAAGTGGCCTTTAGTAGGTGGTTTAAAACCTCCCCCAAATAAAGCAGTAATTACATCAGATTCAGCTTCATTTAAAATGCTATCTACTAAAAATTGAGACAATTCATTCATTTTAAAAAAGAATTAAATTTAGATTTGATATCTTCTTCAGAATTAGGTTCGGTAATTTCTTTAAATTTAGAAGATGTTAATTTATTAACAATACCTTCTAAATCTTCATTGTAATTTTGTTCATTTTTTTCTTTTGTATTACGAGCTGACTGGAGTTTTTTTTCTAATACTTTAGAACCAGGATCTTCATTCTTTTTTAAATAATCTTTTTGAAATTCTTTTTTCACTCCTTTTAAAATACTCTTATCTTTTTTCTCATCGTAAGAGGTTTCAGGTAAAGCATCATTAAACGCCTGTTCAATTTCTTTATTTTCAAATTCAAATTCTTTTGAAAATGAAGATTTAAATTGTTCTTGATTGTTAGCTATTAAATTTTCTAAGTATTGTTTTAAACTATCCTTACCACCAGCTACAGCTTTATCAAATTCTTGAACCTGTTTTTCATATCCAGGGATAACATTTTTAATTAAAACAAATTTATCTCCAAATAATTTTTTATATTCCTCTATATTACTGTAAACACCATCCCAAGTTTTAATAGCAGCTTCCATAGGTAATGTTCTTTCCCTTTTTGCATTTTGATACAACGAAATTATAGGGTGAGTATAAACCATAACCATAAATTTATCATACCCCGGCATTTGAGCCATTGTATTTTTGATATTAGCTGCGGTAGTATCCCAAATGATATTTTCTTTTTTATTTTGAGCATCCTGGAATATTTCTTTAAATTTCCCCATAGCTACCCCCAAAGAAGTTCCTTCTTTTTCTACAATATCATCAGGGTTCATATATTTAAATTTTAAATTTGAACCTTTAGGGGTAAAAATTCCAGTTTTTTCATTTAAATCTCCTAATAAATTTCTAACCACATATGATTTTCCAACACCAGCACCTCCAGCTAGTATAATACCTTTAGGATTACCATTATCCTCTAATATTAATTTTAATAATGATATCATTTATACACGTTTATGTATAAATATATGAAAAAAACATAATATCTACAAATTACGTTTTGCTGAGGTACGAAATTCTGTAAATATAGGTTTATGTTGAGGGTTTTCTAAATCAAATAATTTTTTAACTGTTAAAAATATATCTAAATTTTCTTCATATGAGCGAGAAGATTCATACATTTCCCACCCTTTACCTTGCATTTTACCTACAGCATGTTTTCTTTTATTTGATTTTAACCAAAGAATTCCAAAACGTTGAGGAACTTTACCATAACATTCTTCATAACATTTACCATAAACTGCGGTTTGTAAATCATAAGTAGGTTGAAGATGATTAGATGTTTTAAAATCTACAATCCAAAGTTCACCATTAATTTCACAAACCATATCACAAGTACCTGCTACTTTAAGTACATCTGAAAATAAATGTACTTCGGTTTCAATTAGAGTTGGTTTGTAAGTTTCCCACCATTCTACAAATCTTAAAAACATCTGCCATACATCAGGATGGTATTGAGGACGACCATGAATATTAAGAAAATTTAATTCTTCACCATTTAAATAAGCCTCAATCATCTCATGTACTTGTGTACCTTCCTCACCAGATTTTTTAACAATATAATCAGCTGAGTATCCTACTTTTTTAAGCCAATCTTCAAAAAATTTACCCTTAGGATAATATGATAAAACATAGGTTACTGAGGGATAATATTCACCATTACGTCTGTAATAACGTGAGTCTGGCATTGTGATTTGCTTAGCATCCTCAGAAATTTCTAGAATTCTATCATAGGATTTTTTAATATTTCTTTTACTCATATAAGTTCGAGTTTCTTTTCCATTAAATCATATTGAGTGAGAGGAAAAGTATTTTGGATTAGTTTAGTAAATTGTTCAAAACCCATCTCACTTGGATCTTTACCTTCAAGTTCTACTAAATATACTTCTTTACCTTCATTCATAAACTCTTCAACAAACTTTAAAGCTTGTTTTTTAGCATCAGAATCTAAAGCAATGTATATTTTTTGTACCTTTGAAGTAACAATTTTTTTCATTAAATTTTCTTGAATATTCTTGCCTAATAACGGGATAGCATTTCTTTTAATGGCTATGGCGTCAAAAGCTCCTTCGCAAAGAATTAACGGTATTTCCCAATTAATAAACAAACCAAATGGTATTATATCTCGGGAAACATCTGGGTTTCTATACTTAACATAAGGATTTTTTTCAAAAGAACGTCCTGTGAAATAATTTAATTTTCCTTCTTCATCATATGAAGGAATAATTATCATTTTAGAATAATTCCCTGAGTCGCAATACCCTATCCCATATTTTAAAATATCATCTTCTGTAAGACCTCTGTTTTTTAAATATACCAAAGCATGACGGGCTAGAAGATCTTTATTATTTAATATTTCTTTAAACTCAGATGGTAATTTAACTTCAGTTTTAAGAGTTAAATCTTCTTTAACTTCAGTTTCAGATCCTATTAAATTTTTTAATTCTTCAAATTTTTCAGAAGATGCTCCTATTTTTTTAAATAGTAAAGATATTTTAGAACCCCTCTTATCACAAACCCAACAATGCCAAGGATTATATCCTTTTTTATTTTGAGAGAAATTAACTTCTAATTTAGGTTTATGATGGTTGCAATAAGGACAATGGTATGCTACATTTCCTCTTGATGTTCTTTTACCAGCACCTAAAACCGAGTCTACTAGATTTACTAGAAGTTCATTTATCATAACAATTAATATAAGAAATTTATTTTAAATATCAAAGTCTTTACTAAAAAACTTTCCTAAAATATTATTATTTACCCAGTCTGTGTTTTCTAATACACCATACATAAATTGATATTTACATTCAAAATATGTAAGTAATTTTTTACTATATACTAATTGTATTATTTCACGAGTAAATTCTTCTTGTTTACCTTCTTTGATTTTTTGTTTAATAAATTCTTCTGAACCATAATATGTTTTCCAATCAGATTCTTTTATTATTTGTTTTGTTGTTTTAGTTCTACCCCTTGTAACAGGTTGTTGTGCAAGTTCTTTTTTACCTAATTTTTTATTTAAGGTATGAAATAAAGATTTTTTACCTAAATATTTTTTACCTGTAGGAAGATGTGTAACTATGTAAATAAACCCAAATGGGGAATTTTCTCCAAAATCTTCAACTGTTTGTATTTCTTTTTCTTTATATAACCACATATAACATACATATTAACAAGGATATTCACCTACCCATCCTGTTGATGAATTCCATCCATAATTAGTAGTCCCAATAGTATCTGTATAAAAACCAGTTGTTGCTAAAGTAGTTAAAGCACTATCAGTATAAAGAGATTCATCATTTAAAAAAGCATCAGCTATAGTAGAAGAGGTAGCAGTATAAACTACTTGAGTTGTAGAATCACCCCCACATAATCTATCTGAACGAGTTGCATTATATTCTGCTGTTATTTCAATAAAACTAGGGGTGTTAGCAATTTGTCCTGCCCTAGCATATATTCCTAATTTCATATGGTTAAGGTTGTAAACTTCCTACTAATGCCCAAGTATTTGTTCCTCCTATACTACCTAAAAATTTGGCTACTATTGCAGAACCAGTAGAATTTGCTTTTAACCCATTTTCAGAAATAACACTTTCACCTCCTGTTGCTGCAAAATTAATTTGATTAGTTAAATCTAATACAAAAAACTCCCATTCTTCTCCTCCTGAGAGGCTTGCTCCACCAGCATCTAAAGTAAAAGTAATAGTACCCCCACTTGAATCCATTGGGTAAAAATAACCGGAAGGGGTTGAAGTAGTGCTTTTATTAGTTGTAATAGAAGTACCAAGTGGTTTAAAAAATCCTGTAGGATTTAATTGATTTGCTAAAGAAGCAGTTTCAGCAAAAGAAGCACTAGTTACAACTCCATCTAATACTGAGGCTGTTAAAGCATAAGAAGCTGTGATTGAAGTTAATGCTGAACCTGATAAACTACCTGTGAAAGAAGTAGCTGTAACATTACCTGTTACTGATAAAGTGGAATTATCAAATGTAAGATTTGAGGATCCAACAAGTGTATCAGAATCATTAAATATAGCTACTTGATATTGTACAGGTGTTCCTTGTTTATCAACTAAGTTTCCTGCCCATACTTTAGGATCAATTTCATCTGTTACTAATTGATTAGAAGTATTTTTTACTACTACAGAATTATCAGTACCTGTTCCTATTGTAGCTGTTATCCCCCCTGTTATAGCTAAAACAGAACCATCAAAGGTTAAATTAGCTTCCCCATTTATTCCTCCTGCACCTGTTGAAGTTATAATTCTATTATTAGTAGCATTAGTATAAGAAGTTACAGCATCTGAACCGGTATCAACTATTATATTAAAAGTTGAAGCATCACCTTTTGTAAATGTTATAGTATTAAGAGAAACTGATGCTGTAGTAAGTAAAGATCCAGTATCTACTGTAGCAGCAGAACCTGTATCTACAGTTATATTAAAAGTAGTACTATCTCCTCTTGTAAATGTTATAGTATTAAGAGAAACAGAAGCATTATTTAGTAATGAACCAGTATCTACAGTTCCTCCTCCACCACTACCACTAACTGAAGTTAAAACTACTCTACCATCATCGTTTATAGATAAAACTTTTGTTCTTTCTTCTTCAGGAACAGAAAGTAAAAAAACATCAGAAACAAAAACATTTTGTCCTGACCCATCTGTTCTTACTGAGAATTTTTTAGTTTCAGCCATTTTACCTATCCAAGTTTACATAAATAACAGTATCTGTAGTAGGGGAACTTTCTAAAGGTTGAGATAATTTTCCTACAGCTATTAAATTGTTATTATCATCATATAAACCTATAGTTGTAATATAAGGAGCAAATAATGAACCTGTAGCAAAATCATATATTCTATGTTCACTTCCTGTTAAAGGGGTACTTCCTGATATAAGAGAAGGATTTAAAGATAAATTAAATTCATTTTCTCTGATAACACATCTATATTGGGTTTCAAGTATTTCATAGGAACTTTTAAATGAACAAGTAACATTAGAACTTGTTACAAACCCATCAACTAAACTTGAAGAAGTTTCTCCTATCATTCCTGTAAGGATAACTAACCCATGAGGATAGATAATATTCCCTACTATTTCACTTCCAGATATTAGATTTCCTTCTCCATCATCAGTTAAGGTATGAGTTCCATCTATAATATAAGAAAAACTTTCAGGTTGAATAAACTCTCCAAATAATGTAGAAGGTATAGTAAATACTCCTATAATTGCATCTGAAGATGTAGGAAAATGTTTAGGGAAAGATAAAGTTGTTTGAGGGTAATTATATCTAGTAGGTCCTAAATGAGGTCCTACTTTAACATCACTGTTAGCACCAGGTACACCTAAAATTAAACTTGCTGTAGTTACATTATCTCCATAACTACTTGATAAAAAATTAGAATAGTATAAATGTTTTACAGAATCATATACTGATTTTTTATACCTAGTAGTATTGTCTCCTGTAGTTTCTTCATTGGAAGGGATAAAATCTAAATTAGTATTATTTTTCCCATAATATCTATCAATCCCAGAACCTGTAATGTTGGCTGCTCCCTCTAAAGTAAATTGTTTATTAACTGTAAAGGGAGTAATTATAGCATCTCCGGGTGTAAATTGTTTGTAAGCACTCATTCATTATCCCTTAAAAATCTAATTTAACTCTAATTGCTAATTCTTTAGTAAAGTCTTTAGGTATTGGTCTTGATAATTTAGCTACAGCTAATAAATCATTGTTATCATTATATAAACCTATAGTAGTAGCATATGTTCTTGGATTAAAGTTAAATCCTTGATCTAAATAAATAATTTCACCTGTAGAAGCTGAAATAAATGAAGGGTTTTCTGAGTAATTCATTTCACTATTAGGAACCCTTATAAAAGCATAATTTGAAGAAATTGTTTCTTCTGAATTTAATTGGAATGATGCAGCTCCTGAAATAGCTGTAAATAGTTTAGAATTATTTAAACCTGTGTTAGCATTACTAGTTCTATCAGTATTTAAACTTATACCTCCATCAGAAAAAGATAAATCTAAGGCAGGAGCATTTAAAATAATAGTTCCAATATCTGGTAAGAAATAACCATAAGATCCTGAGGTATCAGTATAACCATTACCTGTATATGCAGCCCCATTTGAACCTGAAACTATTTGGAAAACTCTTCCAGCATCATTAAAACTAACAACACTAACATCTTTACTATTATCAGTTAAATATAAAGTTCCTCCTGAACCTGAAAGTTGAATATTAAAAGTGCCTGGGAGGATTTTTTCTTTATATCTAGTTCTATCTATTGATAATACATAAAAATCAGATTGGGTAACTCCTCCAAAATTAAAATCAGCATTTTCATCTCCTAAAACAAGAGTTCTATATTGACCATAAATAGTTCTTGTATATGAATTACCATTTACAGCACTATTATAAAGAGCACTACCACTACCAAATTTGTTAGCATATGCAATAGCAAATTGAACTTCAGAAGTAGCTTCACTTGATGCTGTTTGATATATATTCAAATAAAAATTACCTGCTGAACTTGCTTCTTGAGTAGAAGAAGTAAAAAATGTTGCTAATATTGGAACTGTTCCTGACCATAAAGTAGCAGTAATAGCTTCTGAATTAGTTATAAAATCTGTTCCTGGATTTAATGGTAAAAATGACATTGTTATATAATTTTATATTAAGCTGATCTTGTTATAGTAATAGGTACTTGTAAACGAGCACCCGAAGTATTTCCCTGAATTATTAATAATGAGTTAATTGAAGTAGAATTACCAAATAACACATTAGTAGAAGTAGCAGTTATAGTAATACCAGTTCCTGTGTATGTTCTAGAAACATTAGTTCCTAAAGATGAAGCTATATCTTGAGTTACATTAATAGTACTTGGTTGATTGTTTGGAACCCCTGCAATATTAATAGTAGAATATAATCTAACATCAGATAAAGTAAAAGAATAAGTTTCAGTTACATTGCCTAAGCTTCCTCCTCTTGAAGTTAAAGGTGTAATAGTTTGAGCACTAGCTTGTACGATAGAATAACTTCCAGCTACACCGGTTATAAAAGGTATAACATAAGTACCACGGGTTGCAGTAGTTAATTTATACTTCATAATTTGAGTTTCATCAGGAAAAGCTTCTAATAGAGGCATGTTTTCAATTGCCTCTCCATAATATGCTGAACCTGATGGGTGAGAAGGATTATATAATGTGTAATCAATTTCATCGTCAGATAAAGCAAACTTAGTAATATTATAAGCTCCATTACCTTGAGCTAGCAATTCTCTTCCTTTTTTGGTTATAATTGCATCAACGGTTACAATAGTATTGTTTAAATATGCCATTTTTTATTAATTTTATCTCGTATAAATATCGTTAATTTAAATATTTTAAAATTTATCTCCAATTATTTTTAATTTACTTGGTTAAGACTATTAGGACTTCCTAAAAAATCAGATAAAGCTGGGGATTGATATTTAGGAGTTAAATAACCTTGGGAAGTAGTTCCTATGTTAGGTTTTTGACCTTTTAATAAAATAAATTTAGCATCATCAGTATACCTTCTAATCATAAATTGATTTATATTACTACCACTTGGGGGTGGAGCATTAAGTTGAATTTGAAGATTAGGTGCATAAGATACTTGATATCCTGTTTCAGCTCCTATAAAACTTCCTCTTAATGAAGAACCATCACTTTGAACAACATCTAAAATAATTCTAGTACTACTTTCATTACCCTCAAACCTAATCTCATCCCCAATTTTAATTTCAAAAGGAATAACTAAAGGACTAAATCCTGAATCAGGAATGTTTATTGGGGTTCTACCATAAGATCTAGCTAAAGATGTAGATCCTGTTAACCATGTACTATCAACTGAACCTGTTGTCCATATAGAAGAAGTTGTAATTGATGATTCATTAAATCCTAATTGAGTAGATTTAAAATAATCATTATTAAATGCATTAACTCTTATAGTTCCTACAGCTTTAACTTCTTGTGGAATAATTACTACTTTTACAGTATCACCAGCTTCAAAAGAAGCAAAATCTTCTTGTTCTAAGGTAATACTACTTGTAGCCCCACCTGCAGCTAAATTTAATAAACCTTCTTCTAAAGTTATATTATTATTTTTCAATAATCTAACTGTAAATAAACCATCTAGTAAAGATGAAGTAGGTGAAGATAATGTTACTTTAGTAGAAAATTTGATATCAGTTATAGATGCACTAGTAAAAGTATAAGTATCTGTAGTAAGATTAAAACTTGCATTAACACCACTTGTAGAATTACTCTGAGTTGTCCAGTTATAAGTAACTTGAGAGGAAGCAGTTGGAACAAATGTATAACTTCCTGTGTTTCTAGCTATAAATTCATAATCTACACTTGCAGGAACATCTATCTGGAATGGAATTGATGAAGTAAAAGTACTAGTTCTAGTTAAAGGGTTATAAATCTCATTATATAATACAGGATCTACTCTTTTACCTCCTTTAAGTACTTGTTTTTGACCTACTAGATTTCTTTGATCTGATTCAAATTCTTGGATATCAAATACTTCAACATTTACAAAATCATTAGTACTGAAATTATTTTCAATGTCTGGTTGGGCAAATGAGAAACCATCTAACTGAGGATAATTACTTACATCCAGTATTCCTGATTGGTTTAATCTTAAAGATACATCTTCTGCGTTTTCTCTAAGAGCAGTAGCATTAAGAGATGTTATACTAGCTACAGAAGGAGTTAAAATTTTATCAACTTGTACTATAGATGCATTTTTTATTTCGGGAGCAGCATCATTTATATTTTTAAAACTAACAGCAATAGATTTTAGTGATTTGATAGGAATTCTATCACTAACTACCATTGTATTAATAGGTTTAGGAGTTATAGTAGAACCATTTATATTTAATAAATTTTTATCAAAAAATAGATCTTTAGTATTTTTAATAGCAGAAATAATTCCTCCTGATACTTGGTTAACATCAGGTGATATTATTTTTGTACCATTGTATCTTGCTCTAATATGAGGAGTATGACTATAATTATAAGGTTTTACATTTGATCTTATAGCAGTATTATTTAATATCCTATTAAAATTTTGTGGTATAAAAGAACTAGAAGGTGATGTTGTAAATTGGGGTCCTATAGCAGGATATCTTGATTCTAAGTAAATTTTATTCTTTTCATATTGATCTACTAATCCTGATAATACATCACAACTTGTATTATAAAAAGGCTGAGTTAAGTAAGGTTCTACAATTGTAGAAGCAGTACTAAAAGATTGAGTAGCTATTAAATTACCAGAGGCATCTGAGGCTGTTAATGTTACTTTAATTTCTTGGAAATATTGGTCTAATGAAGAAGATATATCACCTAAATCCCCACCTATAACCTGTCCCACTCCTACTTTATCTTGTATAAAGAAAGTTAAATTTTCAAATGGGTTAAAAGGTGTAATGTTAGAGGCTGAAATTGAATAATTAAATATAACATCTTCACTAAAAGATGAAGATAATTGAGAACCTGAAGAAGCATTAACGGGTAAATTAATTACATCTGAGAAGAATAAAGGAGTAGTATTTTTAGCTATACCAAAATTAAAATTATAACCCGTAGAAGGATCCATTCCTGTATTGTTATAAGTTACAGATCCTGAAAAGTTTACTTTAAAGTTAAAATTAAATATAGCAAAATCATTAGCTTCACCTGACTCAGTTATAGCTGTAGTATATTTGTAAGCAGTAAATAAAGTACTAGTTTCATCATCAGCAGTATCTACAATACTTTGAGTAAAATCAGTATCTATAGAAGCTGTTACTGAACCTGTTCTATTCCATGAACTATCAGATGAGATAGGAAAATCAAAAAATAATATATTTTGTCCTATTTTATCTCCACTTATAGTTGAATTTCCAACATTATTGAAATTAACAGGGACAGTTGGGTTTTGACCATTTAAACCTGAAGGCATAAAACCTGTTACTATGATTTCATTAGTTGTAATGTTTTCAAAAATAAGGTTATAAGGACTACCATTATTTAAATTTGAAGAAGGACCCGAACCTGAAAAGAATGTTACACTAAATTCCACTGCTTCAGGAGAACCACCAGCACCATTATTTGAGTCTATAATATATGAAAATGAACTATTATCTCCAGAATAATCTATAGCAGATAAAATCCAATTTGAACCTGTAATAACATTTTTAAGTTTATCTCCTATAAAAATTTCACCCCCTGAACCTGTGGTCGAAATTGTAATAAGATATGAAGACCCACTTGAAGGAGTTAAGTTATCTGTATACCATTCACCATCAGCTCCTACTGCTGTATCATTTAAAGTTCTTGCTTCACTTCCAGTAGCATAATAAGCATCATTTAAAACAGTAAAAGATGATGTAAAAGGACCAGGAACTGAGGATAAACTATAAGTAACACTACCCGTTATAAAATTACTTGGTTTTCTGTAAGTAGTATCATTTATAATATCTACAACTCCATTTTCTGAAATCTGATAAGTATAATGAGTAGAGGCTTCAGAAATTGTTTCTACAGGTAATTCAAATAAATTATTACTTTCAAATAATAACCTTAAATTATTAATATCTTGTATAAATTGAGATTGATCATCTCCATTAATATCTTCTTTATGGATTTTAACATATTGAACTCCTTGGAAACCATTTTGATAAGTTTCTCCTGAATATAGGATTAATATTTGACCTGATTTAGGGGTTAAAGTATTAAATTGTTCAATAGTATTTCCAAAAGTAGAAGAAAATACTATAGGAGAATATTGTAGAGCTTCATCAATAGCATCTAAAAATATAGCACATTGAGGGTTTAACGATTGAGTTGTTACTGTAATTATAGAACCACTAAATTCACCTGTGTAAAATTCTGCTTGTGTGCTATTAATTTCTACCACACTACCACTTACAGTTGAAATGCTTTCACTAAAAGATTGTGTTAAATCCATTATAAAAGAACCTGCAGAAGGATTAACTCCTTCAGACTGACCTTCAGGACTATATGAAAATTGATTATACTGTTCAAAAGAACCTAAAGTACCTCCTTTAATACTACCAATATTAACAGAACCTGAGTATGAAAGGTCTATAAAAGTTGGTAATAAAATTGGTACTCTGTTTCTTTCTAATAAATGTTGTTTTATAACTAAACCTGTAGAGGCTTCTACTCTAGCAGGAACAAAATCTTTAAGTAACTTAAATAAAGAATTATCAAAATATTTAATTAATCTTGTATAATCTTTTAAGTTGTAATTATGTGTATATTTTTCAAAAAAATTATTTCTAAATTTTTCTAAATCAGGATATTGATTAGAACCTGTAGTAGATAGTAAAGAAGGATTACCTAGATATTCTCCTATATTAAAGAAACCTAATTGGTTTATAATATCATCATTAATCTCATTTTGAGGAGAAAAAGCAATTTCTAAAGTAGTTAAATCTCTAGTATATGTTTGATTTTGTGGAGGATTAGTTTCTATTTTAACTAAGGGTGATAAAGTATCTCCTGATGCTGTTGTTTGAACATCAATTCTAATCTTATCATTTATTCTATTTTTTACACCACTAACTACTTGGTCTAGGAAAATATATTCTTCATTTGTAGAAAAAACATAAGAACCACTTATACTATAAGAACTTCCATTATCAAATGAAGAAGTAGGAGTATAAGAACCTGTTACTGAAGGATGGACTGAAGTTCTAGATTGGTTTCCTGTTCCTGAATTATCTAAAACAGCACCTAAAGGAGCTCTAAAAAATAAAGAATTTAAAGATGAATTTGAACCTTCTAAAGCATTACCTTCTATAGATAATGGGTTCATTACATAATCTTCAAAAGATTGAGTATTTAAAGCTATATCATAATATCTAACTTCTTGAAGTGAGCCTGTAAATGGTTGGTAAGTTTTACCTCCGTAAGTATAAGAACTACTGTAAGGTAATAGTAAAGTACCTTCATCAGACCAGGCTGTACTTCCTGAACAAGAAGCTGATTGATAAAATCCTATTTGTGACCCATCATTACCTGTATAAAGTTTATTAGCTGTATATAAATTATAAACATATTCACTTCCTGAAGCAATTTCAGTAACCATTAAAGATACCCAAGTATTATTAAATACAGGCATATAAACACTAGCTGAAGTATTATTAGTAGCATTTATATATTTAATAGTAGCAAAAGTATTTTCAGGGTTTACTATTGAACCTGAGTATGAACCAGATGTAAATAATGAACCAGTATATTCAATAACTACGGCAAAATCCGTTGAATTTTTTGTTACTGCTAATGATTGACTATATGATGTAACTGTAGCTAGATTAGGTGATTTAAAACGAAATTCTACAGTTTTTGGATATTCAGATGAATTAGCTGAAGATGTCCAAGGGATTTCTACCCATCCCCCAGATCCTGAAGGGGTAAAAGCATAATTAGCTTTATTATACCAATAATCCCAATCATTTGAATTATCTCTATCTTTACCCCCAAATTCAGATATTCTTAAAATAGTATTAGGAACACCATAACAATTGATAATAATTCTTAGGGCATCTATTGTACCTTTTTTCTTTAAAATAGTAGGTAAGTTATGATATAATCTACTATAGATTTCTTCATTTACTTCACTTAAAGGAATTACATCAGAAGAAGCAGTTATATAATTTGTAATTAATTCAGAACCTGTTGGAGGTAAAAGACTACCACTAGCTCCTATACCTAAAAACGCATTATATAAATCTTGATTACTAAAATTATTTTGATAAATTTTAATACCAAAATCTCGTAAAATATCTGCAATTAAATCCCTAGAGGCACCATAATTTACTCTATTATCTCTATCGTATTTATTGCTAATATCTTTAATATAAACCCAAATACTATCAAAATGTTGACCCATCATTTCAACAAATAACTCATAATTAGAATTATCTGAATCTTCTCTAATAAAATCAGGTATAGTATAAACTAAATTATTAACATTTTCTCTATCATAATCAGAACCGCTTGTTAAATTTTCAGCTAACCAAGTTTGTGCTTCTGAAGAAGTAGTATTATATAATGTATAGGGTTTTGTAGAATTAGATTTAGGCCAAGTTTTACTACCAGATTCAAAATACATATAACGTTCAAACCCATCAAAATTTTCTATAATACCAGAAATTAAATTTTGATAAACAGCAGAACTTGCTGAAATAGGAGTAGTAGGGGTAGAAGTTGCTAAACTACTACTAATTTGATAATCTTCTAATAATTGTAATTTATAATAAAAATTTTCAATACGAGTTTCAACTGAAGAGAAATATACAAATTCAGAATAATTTGTATAATCGATATTAGGTTCAATCCCTTTTTTATTTAGGATATTACCTAATTGGTTATATAAACTAGCACTAGGAGAATTTCTTAATTGAGATAAATTTAAAAAATCAGAAGAATTATTTACCTCATCTTGAATTTTTAAATTAAAATTAGGACCCTGTAAGAAAGGGGTAGTTGTTGAAAAAACTGTATCATCCTGTAATTCTATTTGATATGCTACAGAATCTGCTACTTTATCTACTACCCATAATTTGTTTTTTAAACTAAACTCAGCAGGTAAAGGTTCATATAATTTAATAAAAACCCCAATATTAGTAGGATCTGAGGTATCAATTAAAGCATTATTAGCTATAACTAATTTATTATCACCAAAATTTAAGAAGAAGTCTTTATAATAAGTAGCAGTAGATAAAATTTGCTTTAAGGAGTTGTAACCTGCAGAAATTTCATTTCCTGTTAACTGATTAGTGTTAATTTTTAACTCAGTTCTATCAGATGATATTTGAGAGATGTAATAATTTACATCAATACTTGATGATAATAAAGGGTTAAAGAAGTGATATAAAACATTAAAAGTACCTTCAACAAATCCTAAATTTTGAATATCTTGGTCAGGATTTATTATTAAACCTTCATTTGTACTTAAATAATTCTGTAAATTAGAATCAGATTCAATAATATCTCCATTAAGATTATAAACATAATATTCTATATAATCTCTATTATCTAACCAAGTTGAGGTAAAAATAGAACTAGAAATTAATGAAATATCATCTGTAGAATAATCTTGATATTCTAATGTAATTGGGTCTAATGATTGAATATTTTGTACTATAGCCATATGGTTCTAAATATTAGCTTTTTAAAAATGTCTATTAAAATTTATTAACTTAAATTTCTAGTTGCAGCATCAATCTGAACTTGGGCTAATTCTTGTTGTTTATTAATAAGTTCATTTATTAATTCTGTTAATTCTAATAATAATTCACTTATAGTATTATTAATATCTTCTTCATAAACATAATTTCCGCTTCTTTGTATTAAATATTGTTTAGAGTTAAATTCACCTTCATCAGGTATAGAAGGTAATAATCTACTATAATCTTTAAAAAAATCATAAACAGTATAACCTGGGTCAATTGGAGTGGCTGTAGGGGCTATTCCAAACTCAGAAAATTTAGTATTAATAGTTTTTAAATATTGATCTCTATTAAAAACTTGGTCATTTAATTGAATTTTTTCGGCCATAATTTTTTATTTAAGGAGTTGCAAAATTTTCAAGATTACTATTACTTTGACCTAAAGTATTAAAAGCACTACTTACAGAACCTGTTTCAGCAGCATCCGGATTTAATTCAACAAATTCAGGGTCTGAAATTTGTAGAATTTGTAAGTTTATACTTGATATTTCTTCTCTAATGTCATTAATTTGTTGTAATAAATCTTGAATCACAGGATCATTTACTGGATTAAAAGTTGCAGCTATTAAAGCATGAGAACCTGAAGGTAAAACTGATAAACTAGTACTACCAGTCCTAGGAATGTCAAAAAATAAACTATTATATTTATCAAAAAATTCAGGGATAGTTAGTGAAGAGGTAACAGGAGGAATTGATAAAGAACTAGTTAATTGAGAAAAAGTCGTATCAATATTTTGTTTATATTGATTTTTTTCAAAAACACTAGCCTTTAATTTTATATTTTTTTCCATTTTTAATATTGGTTACCATAGCTACCAAAATTTGATCCTTCTCTATTTACTTTAAAATACATACCATCATCAACTATTAATTGATTTCCCCCTAAACTACACGATATTAAAACTTTATAATATCTTTCAGGTTCTAAACCATTCATGTATATATCAAAATAACTAGATTCAGAATCAGCACTTATTTTAGTATAAGTAGAATCAAAATTAATAACATACTCATTAGTATCCAAATCTTTTAAAGCAAAAGATGAAGATTCTGGTAAATAATAGTTAGTAGCAGTTAATGAAGATGTTTGATAAACTCTTGCAGGGTATTTAGGCCTAGAATAAATCCTAAATCTATTTACTGAATTTTCATTAAAAACACCTGGGTTTTCTTGTAGTGAGAAATAAGCCTGTGATGAAGTAATTATAGTAGATGTGGAAGATCCAGTATCAAAATTATAATCATTCCATCTAAATTCTAAATATGGTGGGTATATGGTATGAGTATCCCTAGAAAAATATTTTAATTCTACTTGATACTCACTATTATTTACAAATTCATGACTATTAGGTTGTTTTAAAATAAATCCATAATTATTTAAACTACCACTATACCATTCTTTAACAGCAGAAGACACATTTAAACTTATATCTTTACTTTCATATAAAGAAAATTCTTGTGAGGCTGAAATAACAGGATTAAAACTACTTCCTGTTATATACCATAAACCTCCTCCTATAACAGAGTAAGTTGTGTTATATGAAGCTGTAGTATTAGAATCAAAGATTCCAGTTGTCCAAACTGTGCTTCCAGAATAATCTGAGAATCTCCAACTGGCTCCATCTTCTGTTAAAGGATTATCTAAATACTTACCTGTTCCATTCTGCCATTCTTTAGCTAAAGGGTGAGCTACAATTGAAGAACTTAATGTTAATCCTGTTACTGTGGAAACTAAACAATTTAAATAAACATCAAAATTAGATCCTGAGATTTTACTATTTATAATATTGTTAATTTCTGTTTGATCAAATTGGATTAAAAATCTACTTACTTGAGGGTTTATAGTATTATTAGCACCAAAAGTTGTAGTAGTAGCTTCAAGGATTTCATCTAACCCTGTGTTCATTGAAGGAAATAAAGAGTATATAGTTGTATCTTTACTAGGAAATAATTTATATACAGCCATTTTTTATTTATAAATATTAAAATGATACAACTTTACCTTGAATATCGGTTGTAGGATATTTAACTTCAAAAATCATAGGGTCTAAGGAAGGATAAATAACATTACCTGCAGTAGCACCTAATATATCATATCCAAATCTTGAATATCCTAAATTTTCACCTGTTTTATTTATTATTTCTATATTTTTAACAGTTTGAACTCCTTCTACTCTATCTAATAATACATTTAATTCTTTTAAAATAATAGGTTGATTAATCTGCCAATTATCAATATTAAAATAATCTATTAAGGAATTAATACAATTCAAAATTACTTCACTACTATTATAATCAGGTAATACTATTATCTCAAAATTAATACCTATATTAACTATAAAAGCTTCTTTTATATTAACAGTATCACCTACCATTCTATATTGAGAAAGATAAGTTCTAAGGTTTTGCTTTAAAGCTTGTGTAGGGATTGCTAAATTTTTATTTTGATCATATGTTAAAACATATAAATCTAAAATTGGGGTATTTTCAGCATTAGGTGAATCTTTTAAAGAAACAGGAGTAATATGAGCTTTAGAAACTGAACCATAATTAGAAGGCATACTTAAAGCTCTAATTAAGTAATCATCAGCAGTTACTGTTCTTTGTTGAGTAGAAAAATTTGAAATAGCATTTTGCCTAATTTCTGCTATAGAATCACCATCACCACCTCCACTTGAAGCAGTTGGATTAGTTACAGCTATTGAATTAAAAACAGTTTGTGCTGTAGTTGGGTCTAAATTACTGTTTAAAAACTCAATATTAGCAGTTAAAGTAGTTAAATCATTAGAAGGAATATTAGCTTCAATACCCCCTCCAGTTAAATATCTAATAGTTAAAGTAGTATTAGAAGGAGCAATACCATAAGTATTAGTAAATATAAAATTAGTTGGTGAAAAAGCTGTAGTTAATTTTACCTTTTCAAAAGGTAACCCTATACCTACATTATCAGGATTAGGAATTATACTTTCATCATCATCTGTAGTTTTACCTGCACCAAATTGAAGTTGAATAGATCCTGAATTTAAAAATTTAGTAGCAAATCTTCTTTGTACTTTTCTTAATCTTAAAAGATAAGGAACATCCCCTGAATCTGAAGTAAAATTAGGATCAAAAGCATTAGAATTTCTTACAGTATCAAAAACGGTTTCTTGTCCTAAAGTATCTACTTCATACCATTCATTACCATCAGAATCAACAATATCTAAAATTTCTACAATATTAGAATCATTAATAGTAGTTGTAAAAAATGATTGAGGAGCACCTACAGAAACTGTAGTAGTATTAATGGTAGCTGAAATAGATTTTCTTGATTTTTTTAATAAGAAAAATGTTGGGTTACCACTTCCATCAACTGAATAAACAGTTACTTCAGTTGGGTCTAAAGACCCTGAAGATGCAAAATTCAAATCATCTTGAACTAAAAATCTTACAGCACTGTTACTTGTAGATTTAATAGAAGCATTTTGATTTACAAATAAAGCATAAGAATAATCAGGAATATAATCCCCAGAACCACTTTCTATAGCTGGTACTTGTTGATAGAAATCAATATTAGTAGTTGCAACCCCAGTTACTCGAGGTTTATAACCAAACATGTAAGCTAATTCAAATAAATTGTTTTCTTGACGAGCAAATTGTAAATATGTTTCTTGTAATTGGTTATCCAAATAAAATGAAAGAACATCACCTACATAAGAACCCATTTCTATAAACATCATACCTGGAGAAGCAGGGGAAAAATCATTATATGATGTTGGGAAATAGGTCCTAGCATAATCAATAAGACTTTGTCTGAAAGAACCAAAATCTCTGTTTATATATTTTATATCTCTATTCTTAGCCATTAATTAAAAAGTATTTCTAAAGAATCTGTTGTGTTAGTATTTGCTACATTATAAACCATTTTTATTGTAACTTGTTGTTCTTGGGTACCTTGACCTTGAAATATAGATAATTCTTTAACTATAACATTAGGAAAATATTGAGAAACTTGAGATTGAATATCTTCTTTTAAAAAATCTAAATTCCCATCTGTTATTTGTGTAAAAATAAATCTACGTAAATCACCTCCAAATGAAGGGTTTAAATATCTTTCACCCTTATTAGTTAAAAAGAAATTAATTAAATTAGATTTAATAGCATCTTTTGTAGTATAAGTAGTTTTAAAAGCTGTAGGTGAAGAAAAAGGTAAAGATACCCCAATACCTACACTAGGTTTTAAATCTAAAGGTGATATTTTTCTAGGACTAAAAGCCATTTCTTATTTCATTAAACTTGAAATTTGCTCTAAACTTAATTCACCTGATGGTAAATTTCCATTTATAGGATCAACTCCAGGTTGTCTAGGATTAAATGTTTGTGCATTTGAAGAATTAAAACTTAAAGCTGTTTCATTCATTACATCCATATATGATTTTTTAGCATCAATTATAGGTTTTGATGAAAGTTGTGGGGTAGGTATAGAAACACTTTCTTGTATGTATTGTTTAGGAGAACGAACTGCTTCAAGTAGAATATCTTTCAATTCTTCTTGAATGGCTTCTTTTACTGATTCTTTAACTATTTTTTTTAATTCGTTAAGTTTCATTGCTATTTTATTTATAAATATTAAAAATTATTTTTTTTATCTTGCTTCAAAAAGTTTTTTAGCTAATCTTAATTGTTCTTCTATAAAGTTGTTTTCATTTAAATTATTATAAATTCTAAACTGATCAAGGGGACCTACATTCACTATCTCATCTCTAATTTTCTTTAATGTTGGGACAATTATATTATAATATGTTATACCAGGTCTAGGATCAGAAGAATAATCATTTGTCCAAGCACTTATATAGGCATTATCTACATCTGCTTGTAAAATAGTAGCCCATTTACCCCCATCAGGAATATCATTAGCAGTAATATATTCAAACCCAAAAAGTCCATTATTCCAAGTAGAATTTTTACTAGGATCTGTATAAGTTAAAGCAGTACCTAGATTTTGAGGAAGCCATTGTACAAGTTCTTCATCCCATTTCCATATAACTCCTCTTAAAGTATCAATAGGATTATCTTTATCAGGTTTCTCTTCTTCATTTGAAATATAATATACAACACAAGTATAATCTACCCCAATTGGTGGTTTTGGAACATTATATAATGCCCCCCAATTCCCACAAATTCGCCAAAAAGCCCCTACATGAACTTTCCAATCATCTGAATTTTTTTTAATCCATGTGGGAATTCCACCTATTTTACCTATAAGTGATCCAGCATTTTCATAAAATCCGGATATCCATTCATAATAAGAGTTAGAATTTCCATCTCTTTTAATCTTCCAATCTCCATCTTTAACACCTTCTATATAACCAAAAGGTTGTAAATCTATAAATATCCACTTTCTTTCATAACCATCCCAAATATACCAACCTTTAGTATATTCATCTCCATCATAATATCTAGGTTGAGGAGGTTTAGAAAAATCTACATTTTCAGGAATTTCTTCAAATGGAATTGCTCCTGTATTGGGAAAATTATCAAAATTATAATAATCTTCTCCTCGTGTAGTACCTATGGTTTCTATTATAATATCAATAATTGAAGCATTAATAACATTTAATCTATATTGACCTCTTGTAGGAGTTGTTCTAGTAAATACACCTCCCGTAAAATTACCTTTAGCTCCCTCTACATTTCCTTCTCCTGGAAATAATAAAGTACTATTACCAGATATTACTTCAATATTTCTAGTTGAGATTTTCTTATCAAATAAAAAATCTTCATATTTTTCTTTAAAATTTAAATCTTCCTCAACATCTAATATAACTTCTCCTAATGGTAATTCTAAAACTGATCTAAGTGTTATAGGAATATTATTATAAGAAAAAGTAAAATAGGTATCAGGTATTTCTCCTAATAGATTTTGTCCTTTTTGTATTATTTCTGATAGATCTAATATGGGATATTGATTTTGCCAATTTATTAACCAGTCAATTTGAGATTGAATTTCAGATCTAAAATCAGGTTGTTCATAATTAAAAGTTATTTTATATCTAACAAATTCTTCAGTTTTACCATTTAGGTAATTATCAATTTTATTTTTAATTAAGGTAATTAAAGTTGAATTATTAGAACTATAAGTATATGAAGAATCATAAAAATTACCCTGAGATTGTAATTCTTGGATTTCTTCCTCAGTCAAAGGTAATGGGGTTGGATAATATAATTTTATCCCCTCTATAGGGATATTAGCTTCTCCTCCTTCTACTAAAATTTCTACAGCGGTATTTGCCAAGCCTGTAGCTACAATTCTCTTACTAGGTAAAAGAGTAGTAGGAGTAGGATCATATTCTATAGTTAATTGAAAACCTTGATAGGTTAAATCCCCATTAATTAATTGTTCCTCTAATTCATTTTCTACTTGTGTATCTTCTTCTAATGTTGAATTAGCATTTTCAGGATTAAATAAAAGAGCATTTTGTATATTTCTTATAAGTTCTGCTTCTTGGGTATCATTAAAATTACTAGCACATAAATTTACTATTTCTAAAAGAGTATCTTCTACAGTTTGCAATAGATTATCTAAAATTTGAACATATTCAATTATAATACCCGAGGTTGTAGACAGAGATTTTGATCCTGTTTCTAACCCATCTGTAAGTTTTTTTAAAACATCTATAGCTTTACTTATCCCTAAAATTACACTTACAGGTAATCCAGGGGGAATTGGGGCTGGTAAAAATTCTAAGGTTAAAGTAGCAGTATTAATTGCTGGGAGTGGTTTTTCAATTTGAGTAGATATATTATTAAGAGTTCCTGCTAATTTATATATATTAGAAAGTACACCTCTTAAAGTATTTAATTTAGGTAGTATTCTTTCTATTTCAGGTATAATAACAGGACATACTACTGTAGGACCTTTTTCATTAATTTGATTTATACCATCTTCTTGTAATTTAACTAAATAATCATCCTTTAATTTCAATAACATAGATTGAAATTTAGTGGATTGAGCTACTAGTAATTTAGTAGCTACACCCATTAAAGCTGTTTTTAATTTAGTATCAATTGTAGGCATTATACTGTTTTACTTACTTTAGATTTATAATTTTCAATTTTATTAATTATATTTTGAGCAGCAGTAGCCATTGTAGGAGCAGTAGTTGCAGTTCCAGCATTAGGAGTAAAGGGTACAGGAATACCTGATGCCACCAATGCTGTACTTAATTTAACCATTTCCTGTAAAAATACTTGTAAATCAGTTAAAAATTTATCTCCTAAAATAACTGATTCTTTAGCTTCTTTACTTCCCAATAATATTCTACTATTATCACCTACTTTAAATATTGTATCACTTTTAGAATCAATATTAATTGAACCCAAAGTATTTAAACCTATAGATTTTTCAGCACTTAATAATAAATGGTTTGAATTAGCATTTAAAACTAATCTACCTGAATTGAGTATAATCTGTTTACCTGAAAATGTATTTACTTTTTCTGGGGGTGAAGTATAACTATCATAGTTAACTGTAGAAGGGATTAAAGGGATATTTTGGGTTGATGTTAAATAAATTGAAGATAAATCTTTATTTATGTCTTCTTTTACAGGAACCCACCCCTCATCTGAGCTATCAGGGTCTTGACCGTTTCTAATTATAGTAATAGGATCTCCATTTTCACCACTAGAAGACCATGTATTTTCTTTTTCTATTACTGTACTCCCAAAACGTATAGAATTACCCCATCTACCCTCATATATAATATCTCCTTCAAAAGGTAATAAAGGATGAATATTTAATTTTTCTTGAAAATATTCCCCTAAAGTAATTTCTGTTGATTGGTCTGTAGATCTTCTAACTGAACCTCCTTCTGTTTGTTGGTAATCTCTTTGTTGATTTTCAGGTAAAGCATCTACTATAAAAGGAGAGGCATTATGGTGAGGTGAATTCCATAAATTAATAGGAGTGATATAGTATAATTTAGTAGCTGTTACTTTTTCTCCTATGTTAGAAGATGGTAATAAAATAACATATATTATTTCATTAATTAAAGGATAATTTTTTAAATAAGGGAAGAAAGGTTGAGCAACACCATCAAAAGTATTACTATTAATAGATTTAGGTGTTTTAATATCTATAAATTCTACAGTACCTAAACCATTCCATTCACCATAAGTTTTCCATTTTGGGTTAGTTTCATCTAAGACAATATTCTTTACCCTAACAGCTTTAATTTGATTAATTGATAAAGCTTGAAGGGTATTAAAATTATTATCTTTACTACGATTTAAATTAGAATTTAAACCTGAAAAACCAAACCTAGAGGCCATTACTTATTATCCTTATTATTAAGTTTATCTATTTCTTGGAGTAATTGAGCTTTTTCTTCTTCAGAAATTCCAAAACTACCATCATCACTTTGATTTTGGATTGCTCTTTGAACAATTGTAGCCATTTTAATTAATTGCTCATCATTTTTAACTCCAATTTCTAAATATTCTTTTATCAAAGGAACAATAAGAGTAGCATCACCAATCTCTTGAACTAAAGGTTTTAATTCAGAAATTAAGGATGATACTTGATCTTCTCTTCTTTTTTGGTTTTTGTAAATTTCTTCTAATAAATCAGAAAATTTCTTTTTTCCAAAGATTACTGAATCTAATTTACTCATAATGCTTTATTTATAAATATATGATTTAAGAAAACTTAACATAACCATATTCTAAATAAAAAACATAGTTATTCTTAAATATATCATGTAGTTGATTAGCTATTTTTGTTATTTTTGGAGTTTTAACATCAACCATTTCTCTAATATAAATGTATAAAGCTTTTTTATTAAAAATATCTATATCTTCTCTCTTGCGGAATAATTCTATAATAGCATCTGCTACTTTAGCATCATCTTCTTTAGGAAATAACTTGTAAATATTTTCAGTTACATAATTAATATACTGATCTATAAAATTAGATAGAAAATCTTCACTTTTTTTATCATCAATACTGTATGAATGATTTTCATCATCATATAATACCTCTAATGGTGCTTTATCTACTCTTTTTTTATAATTGTTTTGATTAGAGATTATCAAATAACGTTTAGCTATAGTTCCAAAATAAGAATAAGCTTTAGCTCCTTTAGAAGGATCAAATAAATGGATTTTAGATAACAAAAAAGTAATCACTTCATGTTGTAGATGTTCAATTTCATCTACTTCAGTATAATAAAACTTAAAGGTATGTATTATATTTTCTGTAAGCTTAAAAAATGGATAATGAATGAATTGTTCATATATTTTACTTTTAATTTCATTATCATAAGTATTGTTATATAAAACAATAGCTTCCTCAGTTTCTGAGGTAAAATAATTATTGGATTTTTTTATTTTGGGGGTCACTTTAATATTCCTTTATAGTAAATTCATTTAATATCATTTGAATTTTTTTAATTTCAAGAAAGAACCAACCAATTTCATCATCAGATTTAAAAGATCCTCTTTCATCAATTTCTTTAATTCTTTTATCTGATTCTTTTATAGCAGTATCTATTCTAGATAGATATTGCATATAAGAAGATAAAATATCTTCTTGTTTTTCATTCTTGCGTAGTAAGTTAAAGGTCGTATACCCTAAGATTACGACCAAAATAACTAATATTGAAATAATTACTTCTAATATCATAAATTATCTAACATGTTTTTTAATCCTTCACTTTTAATTGAACTTAAAGCTTTAGATTTAGTAGGTATAGATTTTTTTTCTGTCTTATTCCCACCTAACGTAAAATTCTTTTTACTATTCTCCAAGTTTTTCTTTTCTTTTTTTAATTTAGGCAACCATTCTTTTTCAAATTCAATACGAGCTGCCATTAAATCTGCTTGATGTATAATAAAAGGAAGAGAAGTACGTGGTTTTTGTTCTGGCATATACCCCATAAGGTATTTTTTATTAGCATCATCATATAAACCATCATGAGTCTGAATAGCTAACATTTCATTAAATGTATAAGGGATACCATGTGATTGGAGTAAATAAAGTCCTCTATCTGGAACTGAGGCAAATGGAATCTGGGTATTGTGAGTATAATCTTCTCCAAGTTTTTCTTTTCTCCAAGTATCAGTTTGAGGGATATAAGATTCATGTTCTTCATCTCCAATTTTACCTAAATCATGATTTAATGCTGAGAATATTAATTCTTCTTTTGTAAAAGTAGACATATCTGCTCCCTCACTTTCCCATAATCTGGATTGTTTAACAGCACATCTTATAACTCGTAAAACATGATCTACATAACCTCCAGGAAAAGCATTATGGTATTCCTTTTTATGCGAAGCAGGCATAAGCATAATACGCTCAGCATATTTTTCATAAAATTCTAAAAGTTTTTCTTTGCGTGGGGATGAGATATGATTTTTAATATCATCCATTAAAGTATTCCAATTTAATTGGATTTGTTCTGCTGTTAAACTCATAACTTATATTTAATCTATTGTTTGTTAATTTCTGATGGAGAATGTTCTTCTCTTTCTATCATATCTTTAATGTTACTTAAAATTTCGGTTGATTGATTAAGTGTACTATAAAATTCTTCTACAGGAGATCCTCTCCTTACTATAAATTCTAAGGTTTTAAACCTTGCTTCTAACATTTCAATCCTGTTAATAATAATGTCTCTTTGTCTCATAATAATTAGTTTATTTAATATCGTGGTACCCCGGGTTATTCTTCCCCCCTCATTACCCCTATTTATTTATATGTTTCTTATTTTCCCTGTAATAATAAGATATCAAGAGAAATCTGGGAGGCCAAACTATTTTATAAAAGAAGTTACTAAGTCTTCTAAAATTTTAATTTTAGCACATTTTTCATATTCCTCTCTTTCCTCAAAAAACCTAATTGCTAATTTACAAGCTGTTAAAAGTTCTTCATCTGAGGCTTGTCTTATATAATTTTGATTATCTTCAGCTTTCAAATCAACTTCTTCTAAATGAGAATATGCTTTATTATATATCATAATCTCGCTAATTTCTTTTATTTTCAGCGATTCTTTATCATTCTCACCGGAGACACTGTCTAATAAAGAAAATAACATTTTTTTATTGAAATTTACGTGATTAAACACTAGTTTTTTAAACATACCTAATTTAAAAATAGGATTATTGTAAAAATCTGAATAAGATGTAATTAATTCATCTTTAGAAGTAGATGAAGGGTTGTCTATAAAGTGGCTAAAAAATTTATTTAAATCCATAGCTATAAATATAACTAGAGAAAAAAAAATAAACCAAATATAACTCGTAGGAAATTGAGTATAAATGGTTTTATAGAAGAATAATTAAAAAAAACGCTGAGATTATACGTTATATATTACTACCTTCATTTTCGTACCAAATAGGGGCAAACCTACTTGTTAAAAACTTATCCACTCCCACCAAGGAAGTCTAGCAACATCACCGCCTTTTTTAATGAGTGGCATTTCTCATGTCATAGTGAAACTACTCGATTTTTTTTCTTCCCCTGACCTTGCGAGCCATTCATTTCCGCTAAGAAATTAGGTGCGAAATCCAATCAAACTTTCTCTACCTTGCGAGTTTTGAAAGCTCCGTATTCTCTTTTGAGTACGGAATTAGGTGATTTGTTTTTCACTATCGTTGGGGGCTTTGCGTTTTTTATTCTATATTATTCATATAGTAAGTGAAGGAGTTGAACCTTCGACATTCTGTTTAAGAGACAGATGCTCTACCAACTGAGCTAACTTACAAGTTATTTAACTCACTTTGACGTGCCCCAACAGTCACTTCATAACCTTTTGAGCTACAAAATATGACACGCCAACTGCGTTTCGGACTGCTAATCCTACTGTGCCTTACTTCAAGATTACTCCGGGAGTTATATATATTACCCTTTCACCTCTTATAATGAATACTTGCCTTTGTCTTAGCGAGACTCAAACTCATATTCTACAACTTATTCTGTTCAGGTTTTGTTAGTTTAGCATGGATAAGCATGGAGCTACCCATTTTAACCTCACCGATCGGCTCTGGTTTTATCCTTTCCTAAGGGACTTATTCCACTAACTTTCTCCTTATCTGCCGGTTGGTCCGACAGCGCTCTTAGGTAGAGCTTAGAACGTTGCTTGCTTGAATGAACTTGTTGCCAAGCGAGGTAGTGTGAGACTATCCCCTTTCGTAGCCTTACGGCTCATTACTCTTTATCAAACTATTACATAATCGTCAGCCGGACTGTTACGCGTCAATAATAATCTGAAAGGATTTCAAGCAACCCTAAATTTTTTAATATGTTAAAGAACGTTTTGTTTTAAATCTTTATTATACATAAATATACAAACAAAATTTCAAACATCCAAATTATCTTGAAAAAACCTTTAATTTTTTAGTGGTCCTTGTAGGATTTGAACCTACGACCTACTGATTATGAGTCAGTTGCTCTAACCATCTGAGCTAAAGGACCTGTGAAATGGTAAGTCATTACCTACATATCCCTGCATTTTGGTCGACATTCTGGCACAGGCATTTGTTAGACCATACTATGGTAGGGTAAACTGGATTCGAACCAGCGTGCTCTACATCCCAAATGTAGCGAGATAAACCTGACTCCTCTACTACCCTATAAATAAAAGGTAATAGGTGGTATTCACATTTACTACCACCCAACTCAACGACCTCTAAAGTTGTGAATCTTTTTTAAAGCATCGCTCGGTTTTGAGTTTATTACCTTTTTGAGCGAGATATCGGATTCGAACCGACCACCTTCTGCTTGGCAAGCAGACGCTCTACCAAATGAGCTAATCTCGCTTTTGAGCGGATAGAGAGAATCGAACTCACATCTCCTGATTGGAAATCAGGCATAATAGCCACTATACTACATCCGCGTATAAAAGTGGAAGGGATTGGTTACCCATCGATGCCTTGGAGGAAGGACGTCTCAAACACTCCGGTCAATCGCGTACTGCGCAACTTTTATGTGGACCAGGTGAGAATCGAACTCACCACAATCTCCGTGCAAGGGAGATTCGCCAGCCTTGGAACATTCCAGCCCATAAATGAAGAGGTCACCGATAACACCTCTTCGTGGTAGACTTAAGGTTTTGGTTTTGTTTTATGTGAGACCTTCCAAACTCACCACACGTTATCTACTTCACCTTTAACGCGATTCGGTATTAAGTTGCGGTCCTAACGGGATTCGAACCCGTACCGCGCACCGTGACAGGGTGGCATTGTAGCCATTCAACCATAGGACCAATATATGTGCACCTGGCCAGACTCGAACTGGCACCTCTGCAATAGAGACGGGATTTTAAGTCCCGCGTGTCTACCAATTTCACCACAAGTGCATTAGTTGCATGGGCGGGAATCGAACCCGCACCCTCATTGAGGTAGTAGCTTATGAGACTACTGAGGCATCACCACCAGCCTTCATCCTTGCTATGTTATAGTCACCCGTACGAGATTCGAACTCGTGATCTTCGCCGTGAAAGGGCGATGTCCTAGACCGCTAGACGAACGGGCGATAAATAATAGAGCTTTATGCAAAAACGCAGTCACCTACTCTATTTGGTGGGAGTCTTTTTATGTGTACTGGTCACAACCCACAGGACCATCCATGAGACTAGCTTCCTCTGATGGTAGTTATCGTCCTAGTGCTAGTTCAGATAACAGCTGTACTTCCATTAGGATTCGAACCTAAACTAAAGCCTTAGAAGGGCCTTGTGCTCATCCGTTACACCATGGAAGCATTGGTTTTTTCAAGATTTCAAAGAACCTAGATAAATTAATCTTTATATCTAGAAAATAAACTAATTTCTAATGTTTCTTTTTTAGTTTTGGGGTTATTTTGATTTTTATACCTATCAAAATATCCAAAATCTTCTTTTTTTTCTTTAGTTTTTTCTTTGTTTTTCATTATATGTAAATATACGAACAATATCTTAAATATCCAAGTTTTTTTTAAATTATCTACAATGATAATCTGCTGCTCTTGTAGCAATTTGTTTAACTGGTTTCACATTAACTTTGTATCCTAAAGCCTGTGCCCAACCTACTGTAGAACTAATTAATTTTTGAGACCAATATCTTTCATCTTTATTGTAATCAAAATCTAATTCTATTCTTACACTCTTAACACGCTTAGTAAACCATTCAGCTAATTCAATTGTTAATTCAGCTTCTTTAAATAGTTTAGTGTATCTATCACGTATTCTTGGAACTCGTTCTTTGTGGTAAATATAATGAACACCTCTTGTACCAAATCTATATGCAATAGCTGTAACATAAGTTGTCCATTCACCTTCACTTTGAGAATCTGTTCCTATATGTATTTCTACATATGGGTCTTTACGGATAATATCAATTGTATATTCAACAATATCCGTAACCTTTTGTCCGTTAACTCGTTTAAATATTTTCATGACTTATCCTTTTTAGCGGAGAGCAATGGATTCGAACCATATACACGAATGTACACATTGCTTAGCAGGCAAGCCCTATCACCATCAAGGGTTACTCTCCAAATTAATAATTGAGGTTCTTATTGGATTCGAACCAATGTAAAAGGTTTTGCAGACCTTCACCTAACCACTCGGTCAAAGAACCATAAAAAAAAAGAGGCTCCGTGTGTTGCAGGGTTTCTGGTTGAGTGCAATGAGTGACGCCATCCTACTATAAACCCTTTTTCAGACATTAATACACTCTACCTCTCAACTACAGCTTGAACTGCCTCTTCTTAGTGTGTCTGATGAGATTCGAACTCATCCTATCAGAACCACAAACTGACGTGCTTATTCCACTAACACTACAGACACCATATTTAAAAGAACATAACCAGGATTCTGTTTATCCTATCATTTACCTTGTTGCCACTACCTTATCCAAGCTGCTCACCCTTATAGACTGTTTTGTGTTGCGGCCTCGGTAGTATAAGAGATTCAGGGATTATAGGCAACATCCAGGTCCTATAATTTGAATCTCCTACCTTAAGCAGTGCCGTCCTGAGTTTCCTCTCCGTAGAGCGATAGGTTGTTCTTTTAGTTGCGACAGTAGGATTCGAACCTACGATCTCCGGGTCATGCCCCCGGCGAGATACGTTTCTAAGATTAGTAACTTCCATTAGGTGTAGTACTCCACCACCATTTAAAATCTAATCCTTTCTTAAGAAACCAAAGTACTCTGATTACTTAAATCAAAACTTGCCCACTTCTCCATGTCGCGGAAAGTTATTTGTAGCGAGAATAGGAATCGAACCTATGACCTTTGGGTTATGACTCCAACGCTCTAACCAACTGAGCTACCTCGCCAGGTTATGTTAGAGCACAGTGCTCTTACACGAGTCGGTGAGGGAGGATTTGAACCTCCGATTTCCTCGTTATCAGCGAGGTGCCTTAACCATCTTGGCCACACACCGTGGTCCGTATTTAGGGATATTTCTTAACCACCTCCTCAGCTCGGCAGCATCTCGGTGGTAAACACTTCATAGTAGGATTCGAACCTACACCTAGTCCTACATTTGCAACTGTGGTGCTAGTGCCAACTTTTCCAAAAGTATTTGCTCCCCTTGCTGGATTCGAACCAACGACCTTAGAGTTAACAGCTCTCTGCTCTACCGCTGAGCTAAAGGGGAATATTGCACATCTAAAAGGATTCGAACCCTTACCTCTGGTTTTGGAGACCATCATGCTAACCGTTAACACCATAGATGTATAAAAGTGGTACTGAACAGATTCGAACTGCTGACACCCTGAGCTTCAATCAGGTGCTCTACCAACTGAGCTACAGTACCAAACTCGTTCTATTGTGGGACTCGAACCCACATCCAACCTCTCTGTTACTTTATTGTATAAAGCATTCGGATTCGAACCGAAGTGTTGCCTAATTACACCAAATAGAACTTTGTACATTGGGAAGGACTCGAACCCTCAACCCCTTCATCCGTAGTGAAGTGCTCTATCCAATTGAGCTACCAATGTATGGTGGGCCGGCTTTTTGTGATGGAAACTCGCCCACGAAACCATTTTTTAACACCTCTCGGCAAAGAGGCGAGTCTACTTCTAGTGTATCAAATTCAAAAGTGTGTGGATTGCCGTCCACCTTTATCCTCCAACCTTACTAGCGTCTCGGATAGACTAAAGCCTTAGTTGATATGGGAGGATTCGAACCTCTTTACCCCCGCTCCTGGACAGCCTCATTTTACCGAGCGCCCCGGGAGCAGTGTGCCCACTACACTACTATCAATCGACAGTTTCGAACCTGTCAGTCTTAGGTTAATTACTCCTAAGATTTGTTGGAGCGGAGGGACTCGAACCCCCAAGGCCGTAAGGCAACAGATTTACAGTCTGCCGAGCCAACCAATTGCTCAACACTCCAATAATAGTGACCAAGGTAGGACTCGAACCTACAACAGAAGCTTCAGACGTCATTCCACTTCCAAGGGCTCTGCACCCTTTGTGTTTACCAATTTCACCACTCGGTCCAACCAGCGTCGACTCTGGTTGTTTTACCTTTATTCTATTTCACATTAACCGGAAACAGGTTGTGCTTTTTACCTTATGGGATTCGAACCCATGTTTTATCGGCTCCCGCCGATTGTCTTAAGCCACTTCGACTAAAGGTTGAATAAATTGTGCACCTTGATGGATTCGAACCACCGACATCTACCTTGTAAGGGTAACGCTCTGAACCAACTGAGCTAAAGGTGCATTGTAGTCAGGACAGGATTTGAACCTGTACGTATCCATAACAGATACAACCCTCTGGTGAGTTAATCCCTAAAAGCGTCTACCAATTCCGCCACCTGACTATTTTAATCGTAGATTTGGTTGGTTATCCAACACCGCCACGTGGAGGCATCTACTTGGTGTCACGGGCTTCGTTGTTACTTCTATGTTTATCGGCCGATTCCATATTTTCACCGTTCGTGTTTTATTTAAATGTATATCCCCTACTTCACCCACTTGGATACCAACATTTTGTAGTCAGGACAGGATTCGAACCTGTAATCTGCACTATTGGATGAGAACTCATCTGTTACAACCCCTGGCGCCTTAAAGGGTTTGTGTCTGCCAATTCCACCACCTGACTCCGCTGTCTTCCCAGCTGTGTGTGTTTAGTATTGACTTGCCCGCAACGTGTACGAGCGCTTGCCCCAAACAAAGGCTAGGTAGTCAGGACAGGATTCGAACCTGTAACACTCTAACCATGGGTATTGTGGAATTGAACCACCTACGTTACCAATTACGCCACCTGACTAAATTCTAACTGTTCGGCACATCCAGCAGTTTTCTTTTACATATGTACCGCTTATAGTAAAGTTATCACGTGTTCTTTACTATAACTGCTTTAACAATTGTACCCAAGGAGAGACTCGAACTCTCAAGCCATTAAGGCCACGGTTTCTAAGACCGCTTTGTCTACCAATTCCAACACTCGGGCAGGTGGGCTGTGTTTTTAATTTGAGTGGAAACCGCCACAGTAAAAAACCACTCACATTTTGATGGGCTCATCGATTAGGTGTTTCACTAACCAGCACTTCTGATGCAGAACAGCTTGTGACCCCGGTGAGACTCGAACTCACGACCCCTCCGTTAAAAGCGGAGTGCTCTACCTGCTAAGCTACGAAGTCAAATTTGATTGTTTTGTATAAGAATGGGACTCGAACCCAAATCTCCGACCCCGCCGGTGTCCTACATATTTAGACGACTTATACAAGGTTATCAACCTAGTCTTGCAAGATTTGTTGCGATTGAGGAATCGAACCTCGGAGGGGAGCTACCCAATACGTCTCATGAGAACGTCTCTGTACCGCCATCGCAATATATTTTACTTCTAAAACTACCCATAGGTGCGGCAGCATCCGAGGGCATCATTCTAAACCTTTACTGCAGTTAATCAGTCTAGCCTGGTTAAATGTAACGGAGTTCTGAAATCCTAACCATTATCTCGCGTGTTTTAATCACAATTAAGTGAGAGTTAGGAGAGATGAACTCATCTCGCGGGTTTCTATCGTTACAAGTAACTTTTAGAAGTCTTAAACCAAATTTGAGTTGCAAACGTTGTAGGCCTCTTTGCAAATTTATCCTACCGCTTCTACGTTCCCTTTCGGGCTCCATCAGTTTAAGAATTGGTTGTCCCGGAAGGATTCGAACCTCCATTCTCTGAACCAAAATCAGATGTACTCCCATTATACGACAGGACAATAATTAATGAATGTGGTAGGTTTGAACTACTTGTGGCTCGTTTTTTCACTGACTAATTGGAGTTGCACCAATACCGCCATTATGTCGGCACATTCATTTCATTGCGGAGGCGGTAGGATTCGAACCTACGGGCCGCTTTCGCGACCTCCGGTTTTCAAGACCGGTGCAATCGACCACTCTGCCACGCCTCCTCAGGTTTTTCAAGATGTCAAGGAACTTTTTTGTTGAATTATCTTATCATTTTTCAACTTGGTAAATATACGAATATATATTTATATAACCAAATATCTGGTATGACGTTGATATGACTCAACATTTGAGCCTTCGACCGGATTCGAACCGATGACCATCTGATTACAAATCAGGAGCTCTACCAACTGAGCTACGAAGGCATATGTCTAGATGGAGAGACTCGAACTCTCAATAACCCTCAGTCCAAGTGAGGTAACCACACCAATGGATCGCATCTAGATTTTATATTAAAGAACAAAAAAACCCGGTTTTTTAGGACCGGGTTTAAATTTTAGTTTTTATATTTTAAAAATACTCAACTTATATTAAACCCGGGAAATTGCTTCGGATTAAACCCTCTGCTATAATCCCATGACGTTGTCATAACAGCGGTTACTGCTAAACGTTCTTGAATTGATATGTTGAGTAAATGTTTCACCTTTTAATTTATTTAATTATACATATGTGAATATACAAAAAAGTTAACTAATATCCAAATTATTTTTGACTTTCTTTTTTAATTAATTGATCATTTATTTGATCAATTCGTTCACTTAATTCTTTTACAACTTTAATTAAGTTTTTCCCCTCAGGATTGTTTGGATGGTATTCCCATAATTCATCACGTTTTTGAGTTAAAAAAACTAATTCATTAATTAAATTTTCTTTTTCCATTTCTTCTTGGTTTATTTGATTTTTTAGATTTTCTAATTCTTCGTATTTATCCGCTAAAACTTCTATATCCATAATTAATAACTTTCAGGATATTCAATGTAACCAGCTTCATCAACTATTTCGGTAATAGCCTCGAGAGCTTTATTCATTCTTTCAGTAGCCATTTTGAAATCATCCTCTCTTGACTTCTTACCTGCTTCATAAGCATAGTGCATTAAAAGGTTTACATATTGTTCTGTAAAACCGAATTTATAATCACCTTCAGATTTATCTAACTTCATAGCCTCAGAAAGTGTAATCTCTTTACGGTTATGGACTCTGAATGTATTAATTTTATCATCAAGTAACTTATCAATCTCTTCAATACGTTCAATAGCCATTGATTTCAACCACAAAATGTTTTGTTCAACTTCTGTAGGTGCTTTAGGTAATTTAAGAGCTCCTTCTTTTACCCTTTCGCGGTAAGTATCGTAAAATGATTTTTCTTTTTCCATAACCTTTATCTTTATTAATATGTAAATATACAAATAATATTTCGAATATCCAAATTTTAATATGACGTTTTTTACTAAATATATTACTCTAATATGACTGTAATATTTATAATTGTAATAACCCCTAAAATCAATATATAATGAAAAAAATACTTATTTTAGTTTTGGGGTTGGTTGGTTTGGTTTCATGCTCAACCCCAAAAGCTGTAACTGTTGAAAAAATAGACATTGATAGAGATGCTATTATTTATGATAACAAAGAAGTTGTTATTGTTACTCGTACTTCTTTAACTTTAGATCAATATAATGATTTAAAATTAAAAACTAAAATTAATAGAGAAATTTGGAGCAATCCATAAGTAAAGGGAGGATAAAACCTCCTTTTATAATTTATATTTCTTTTTCCAAATATTAATAAATTTTTCCCCTAATCCTAATTCCACAATTTCTGCATTTTTAGGAACACCTATAAGATCTTCTTCTAAAACTTGGTCTATGGTTTTATTTTTCCAAGTTTTTATCTTTAGTTTAGCATTTGAACGATTAGAAGTTTTAAATACCATTACTACTGATGATTGAGGGTATGCTTTTTCTCTAGCCATTATCTATATTTTTTAGGTTTAAAATCTCCTTCTTTATGAGATTTGATTACATGACACATTTTACAAAGTAACTGATAATTATTGGGTTGTTCACCTTCAGGGGTACCTTTAATACTAGGATTAATATGATCAACATCCATTGCTGTAATAATAGATTTAAAATTTTCTTGACCATATTGTTTTATCATATCTAACCCACAATGTTCACAAATCAAATCATTATTAACTATTTTTTCTACTTTATACATTAACCAGGGACGGGAAGAAGCATTACTAGCGTATTGTTTATATTTAATATGAGTAGAACAATAAATATATTTTTGAGTTTTATTATAATACTCAGTTTTATTATTACACCAATTTACTTTACACTCACACATTTTTCTACTTCTTTTACATGCTTACATTTTCGCTCAGCACTTCTCCAATATCCTGGACAATTACATTGAAATTTATTATGTCCTGTTTGTTTCACGGTATACACTGATTCACTAGAGGATGATTTGAATTCCCATGTATCTTTAGGGATTTCACGCTCTATTTTTTTAGGTTTAATCCAATTAATATCCTCTAAGGTAGTTTGGGGGTGAACTTCTTGCCAAGTTGGAGTAATATATTTTTTTCCTTCAAAATTAGTATATAAACCTGGGGGTAAAAAATCATGCTCATAAGTATATTTAAATGAGCGGGTAGAAACAAATTTACCTAAACCTTTAGGTGAATATGAAAATTGGGAAGAAGGACGATATATCAATCGTTTTCTTAAATTCCCATGTTTATTTAAATTAGCAAATATGAATAGTGGCATAACCTTTATTTTTTAACATTGTAAATGTACGAACAATATCTCGGGTAGCCAAATTTTTTTTAATTCTTTTTTACTTTTGGTTTTTTTGTAGAAGGTTTTCTACCTTTTCTAACCTCACCTTTAACTGCACCTTTAATATCATCAATTTGTGATTTTACTTTTTGAGCAGTTTCAACTACATCCTTAACTTCTTCTTTTACTCTTTCAACTCGGTGTTCAACCTCATCTTTAACTTCTTTAATTTTAGCTTTAGTTTCTTTGTATTCTTTTTTTACTTCTTCAACTTCAGCTTCAATCATTTCATCAATATCAGTTTGGTCTAATAACCACTGCCATAGTTTTTTTAAAAAATCTTTCATTCGTCTTTGAATTTTTTTAATTTTTTCTTTTCTTTGGGTTTATAAGTTTTGGGTGCTTCTAATATTTCACCACACCCACAACATTTATAAATATCAACATCCCAATAAAACTCAATTTCACCGCAATGGATACAAGGATGAAAGGCTTCATCCATAATAACCTCATCATAATCTACTCGTGGCATAGTTCTTCAAATTCAATTTCTTCAATTGTTTCAACAAATAAGAAATGGGATTCAGTTTTTAAAGTATGGTTACATTTAAAAAAATCTTGCATTTCTTTAACAAAATTTAAATGGAGTTGACCTTGTTTATCTATAAAAGATGAAATAGGGGATTTAGCTTTAATGATATATAATTTATCATTATGTTTAAATAATTCTCGATAACCCATAATTTATTTATAAAACACTTGTATTAACACAATTATAATAGCTAATATTAAAGTTATTAATGTTTTTAGAGATAATCCCTCTCCCAGATAAATATAGGTAAGAAAACTAAAACTTAATATCCCTGTTGCAAATCCTATAAGTCTTGAGGGCCATAATTCTCCCCCATAATATTCTACAATATAGGTAGTAGCCCAAATATAAACAAAACTAATAGGAACCCCTATAAAGGACATTATAATAGGATTTTTTTTAATCCAAGGAGATATAAACTGACCATTAGTTTGAAACCACACCGCTATCTGTCCTAAAGTAAATAATAAAATACCTAAAAATAAAGATCTCATATTCTTCCTCTTTTACCTGTTACTCTGAATTCCTCTCTAGGATCAATTCCTCCCGGATAATTATATCCTGGACATAATTCAGTATCCTTAACTCTGGTATTAGTACCATAAAAATATACTGGACCTTCATATAATTCATAAAATAAATTTGAAGGGTCATCTACGTTTAAAATTCTTCTTTTACCGTTAAAACTTCTAAACTCACGAGATGTTACTCTTCCCCATTTTCCGGGTTTATATTCAACCTCACAACATTTAGAAGTATCAAAATCATAAAACATTTTTCCTGTAAAACCTTTTTTCTCAGCCATTTTTCAAAACTTTTTTATTATGTTGGATAACAAACCAATCTCTTGAGGTGTTTAAACGAGTATGATATTTAGAAATTGTATTATAACTTATATTATTCAATACACAATATAAAACAGCCTCATAATACTCTTCAAATACCTTTAACTTTTTTTTAGCCATTATAAATTTGTTTATCAAATTCATCTTCACTAAAAGTATCTTCATATATATGATTTTCCCAATCATCATTAATTTCATCATCAATAAATTCTTCAATAGATCTAGGAAGAGGAGGAAGTAAACCTGCATTTTCACACAAATTCCAAATTCTATCTTTCCATAAATCCATTTTTACACCATCAATAATACATCGATATCCAAAATGTTCAGTAAGTTTCCCTAACTTATCTATAAAACTAGAAATCATTTGATCTAATTCACCACCAATTTCAAAATTCTTCCCATACTCAGAATTTCCATTAGTGTTAACATCATACATCTCTTTAATTTTTACCCACTCTTGGGCGATAGGACCTAATTTCATAACTTTTTTAATTTACATAAATATACGAACAATTTTTTAGGGAGCCAAATCTCCTCACAAATACTTAATCCCCCCCTCCATCCCTACCCCTATACTTATATACAAACCTACCTTAAATTTTAACATATTTATAAACAAAAAATAAATGGCAACTTATAGCTCAGCAGAATTAGATGGTAATGGTATTTTATTAAAAGAAAACCTTAATACCTCAACAACATATACAGTAACGATTTCCGGAAAATCAAATCTATCAGGTTCATGTTATTTATTTTTAGAAACCACCCCACATCTACAAGGAAATGCTGTTACCGCATCTTTCCAAGGAATGGTAGTAGACAATAAAACCAATGCTGGGGGTGAAATTATAGAGGATTATAAAATGGGAATTGTTATCTTTAAAGAAGGATCAACCACATTTGATCTCACCCCAGCAAGTATAATTGATTCTACTAAAGTAAGAATTAAAGCAACTGGAAATATTGGTTGTGAGATTGTGTAATGAGTTGTGGGCTCATTGGTTAAATGTACTTAAGTAAAAACTCTTTTTGTTTTTCTAGTTCGACATCACTATCAGCAGCGGAAACAGCACCCCAAGCAGCAACCCTAGCAGCATTCCCAGCAGCAGACCAAGCAGCATCACTAGCAGACCAAGCAGCAGAACTAGCAGCATCCTTAGCAGCAGACCAAGCAGCATTCCAAGCAGCATTCCAAGCAGCAGAACCATCAACATTTAACTCTTGTTTTGTGGCTTGTCCATTAGCGTATCGTCTAGCTGTTTCAATAACCATTTTTGGTCTGTTGTCGTTAGGATATTCGGATTCGAAGATATGAAGTACAGATTCTGCACAATCACAAGCAAATAGACGTATCTCTTTATCATGACCATCGACTGCTCTTAGCGCCCAAATAGCATCTGATACGCCGCAAGCATCAAGAATCGTTCTGATGCTTAATTCTTCATGGTCTGCCTCTGTCTTGTTGAGAAAGGTTAGTAAGGTTTTCCATGATTCCTCACACGGTTGACAAAGCCTAATTAGGTTTAGTGTTGTTTTCATAACCCTTTTCTTACGGTTTCGATTAAGTCCTTGTGCTTGGATTGAAACTCTTCTGCAAGTTCATCTGATTCAAAATAGAAGTGAATGTATTTATTTTCACAAGAACTTACTATCAGAATATTATAGTCCGCATTAAGTTCCTGCTCAATAGCTGCATGGATTTCAATTAGCTGAATAAGCGCAAGTACTGCCTCTGCTCGTTCTTTGGTTGACAGTTGGTTAAGGTCGTCGCTACTAACATCTTCTACCTCTCCTCCAGAAGTTATAAACCAATCTCTATTAGGTATATCCTTCACCGAGTCCACGACCCTTGACTTAGTTTCTACTTTTGCAAGCAATGCCTTTGCTTCTGCAAGTTCTTTTTCTACGTCTTCAAGTCGCTGTTGTAAATCTGATTTTTTCATCCCTTCTTGATTTTAATTTGACTTGGTTTTACGCATCCCACTAAACAATCTCTCGCAAGCATCAATCCATTCATCTGTACCAAATTCAGGTATAGATGAAGTGGGAAACTCGACTGGCTGTTCTTGTTCTTCGATTACTGGTTCTGCGTATTTCCAATCGCAAGTATCTATATGCTTTTCTGCCTCCTCAAAAGATTCTGCGTGCATCCAAGTTATATATTTACCACACTTCTCCATGAAAACAACACGTTTTCGTTCTTTATTCTTAACCGCTGCCTCACTATTACCAACCCACATAAGCATCGGGTACTTGTTTTTTAGGTTAGCAGGGTGTTTTAAAATTACATCGAAGTTTTTATAATACAAAGCGTTATGCCAAGCATTGGCATCTTCAACAGTTTTACCCCAATTGAAACCTCCTGCACTTATATCATTATCTAAATCTTTCTCAAAAACACTCGCATCGCGTTTATTCCCCTGCTGCTCTTGCCTGTCAAGCATGATTTCAACCAACTCATCAGGGATGTTGTTTAGCTCTCCTTTTGTGTACTTTTTCATGGCTTCGCTTCTATTTGTTCTGCTACTAGGGTGTAATGGTCGTTTAACATGGCTTTCATGTCTGTTTTTGATAAATAACAACTATGAATTGTTTCGCCATCAGAAACATTAACTAAAAAGTATTTGTCATCGACAACTCTTATTAAGATGTGGAATACATTATCAGAGTTTTTATACAACCCTCCTACAACGAAAGGCACGTCTTGTGTTTCTTCTTGACTTTTTGGTGTCAAGTACCATGTTTTTTTATTCATAACTTTTTTAATTATACATATAAATATACGAATATACCTTCATATATCCAAATCTTTTTTAAGAGAAATCTTTAAGATATTTTGAAATCTTTACCAAAAGGACCAAAATGTAAAACGTATCGCATTGTGGGGGGTATAATTGATTTAACGGTGAGATTTCAAGATTAAATGACATAGTTCCTCAACTAATTCATTACGTTTTGTTCTAGCGGTAAGATCATAAGGATGGTCTTTTAGGCGCTTATCTAATTCAAGGATTTGTTCTGCTATTTTTTTCATTTTTTAAAATATAAGTATATATTTGTCGGGGGTGGAAAGGTGTACGAGTGCTCTCCATTACCATAGGCCCTTTTTCCCGCCACCCCCACATCGACGGATATCAGCATACGTGGGTAATAATAATATAATACGTACATATACCCCCCACCATAATATAATACGGGGGCCCGCCAACCGCAGGACCCCCATATAGGTTATGATTATTTACTAACCAACATATTCAAGTGCCAAATTAAACAATTCAGCATTTACTTTAGTATCTTGTTGGAAATTCTTGATTTTACGGGCTTTACGGGTTTTATTACCTGAGGTATAATTGAATCCACCGTTTAATAATTTTTCCTGGATACGATTAAATACCACCCATACATCATTGCCTTTATCCTCGTTTCGGTCTGCTTCCAGTAATTGGTTTACATCAATTTGGATACGGTTCATTTCCTCTTCATTGAAGCGGGTTTGTAAGGCACGGTTAGCAAATTCTACCATTTGATCCTCATTCAATTCTATCTGCTTCATCTTATTCATTGACTCAACAGTTAAAGGTAGGCGAGCAACCATGAAACGGATTTGCTCTTGCAATTCCTCAAATGTGTAACCCATGTGACGCATCTTTACTTTCTCAAAATCTTGAGTTGAAATAACCAATCCATTCTCACAAACCAAACGGAACAAACCAGCTTGGAATTGGAATGCATTCTTACCATCATGTGAATTGGTAAGCAAAATCTGAGGCCATACTGTATCTCCATCCTCACCATCAATAACCACATTTGGGTTTCTGAATATTACTAGGTGTTTTTGGGTACCCTGACCTTTCCTTGCTTTAACTTCCTTAGCATCAACAACATCCCATCCTAATGACCTCATATCCTCAATTACACGTGAGGTAGGAATGTGGGTATAGTGTTGAGAAACATTACTTGAAGGCTTATCAGTAAATACTGATGGGGCCATTGTTCTAATTTCACTGTTGGTTTTAAACTCTGTTGCTTGATAATTTAACATAACTTTTATTTTTATTTATTTCTATTCCATAAATATACGAACAATATCTCGGGTAGCCAAGTCTTTTTTTAAAAGTAGTCAGAGCTGGACTCGAACCAGCATTCAATTATTCCAGAACCAGAGAGTACATACGCCTCCTCTGTGCGTCTACCAATTCCGCCACCTGACTAAATTCTATTCAATATGTGAAAATATATTTCCTAAAAAAGTAACTTCGTCCCATCCATTCATTTTATCATCGTGAATTAATTTAGTTAAATCTTCTTGAGAGTATTCATATTCTCTTGTAATATGTTCTGCATAATAGTGCCATCTATCGTTAAAATAAATGAATTTTGAAATACCATTAACTGTCTGACCAACATCATAAACATCACCATTGAACAATTTCATCATATTATTTTATTTAAGTTAATTTGTAGTCAGGACAGGATTCGAACCTGTATTATTCTAGCTACCAATATCATATAGGGGTACTTTAGTTTTCCCAAGAGATACCAGACCTCCGTCTCCTATACAGCGTCTACCATTCCGCCACCTGACTAAGTTGCTCGTCTTTCCAAGCTGTCACCACTTTGAT